>OGGT01000447.1_pt1 | contig 22481 bp, 15 predicted proteins | sample 1571311 | NCBI WGS metagenome assembly OGGT01 (sample SAMEA2581931, study PRJEB24529) | metagenome | biome: Human gut stool | place: China | collected 2011
CCAGTCGTTCATGTAGCGGCTGGCTTTCTTAATTGCAGTAATCTCGGCATGGCCGAGAGAGGTTTTATCAGTGTTACGGCGGTTGTAGCCTCTTCCTATAACCTTTCCTTCATACACAATCACACAGCCGATAGGCACTTCATTGAGTTTATAAGCCTTCTTAGCCTGTGTGATTGCCTGTTTCATATATCTGTAATCATCTTTTTCAAAAATCACCTGAGTATTCTCCACTAGATTATCCTCCACAAAATATTATAAAAATTTTAACTTTTTTGTGAAAATGCGTCAACTTATCTGGAACATTTTTCGTATTAATAATAAAAGGAGGGAACGTGTGTAGAATTATGATTGCACTGGCACAGATTAGTAGTATAATGATTATATAAGTAGGCAGTATCGGAGCTATCAAAAGTCTTATACTTCATGCATCGGTAGGATAATTCATGATTGTGCGTTATGTGACAGAGCTGGTATGCGAGCTTGTAATTATGCTGGTTATGATGAAGGTTGGAAAATCATTAGGAAAGAGAAGGTATAGGGTATGAAATTAGAGGTGAGAAATTTAAAGAAAACTTATGGTACAGTTCAGGCACTGAAGGGGATTAATTATACATTTACACCGGGAGTATATGGTATTCTTGGTGCTAATGGAGCAGGAAAGAGTACGATGATTAATCTTATCACTGATAATGTATCAAGAGACAAGATGAATGGCGGAAGTATTCTTTTTGGAGAGGACAGTGCCGAGGAAGATATATTAAAGCTTGGCAAACAGTTCAGGGGTCTGGTTGGATACATGCCGCAGCAGCAGGGATTTTATGAGGATTTTTCGCCTAAAGCATTTCTTAAATATATGGCAGAGATTAAGGGGGTTAAGAAGATTAAGACTACTGATGACAATGGCAATGAGGTTGTTAAGACAGTCAACCAGCAGATTGACGAGCTGCTTGAGGTAGTTAATCTTACTAAGGTTGCATATAAGAAGATTGGAGGATTTTCAGGAGGAATGAAGCAGAGAGTGCTGCTTGCGCAGGCACTTCTTGGTAATCCTAAGATTCTTATACTTGATGAGCCGACAGCAGGACTTGACCCTAAAGAGAGAATTTCAATCAGAAACTATATTGCAGAGTTGTCTAAGGACAAGATAATTCTTTTTGCAACTCATGTTGTAAGTGATATTGAATGTATTGCTGATAAAGTACTTCTTCTAAAGAGCGGAGAGATAATTGCGACAGGAACGCCTGTTGAGCTTATTGAAAGCATGGCTGGAAAAGTCGGTGAGATAACATGCACGCTTGACGAGGTCGGCGAGCTGCAGAAGGAATACAAGATTGGCAATATCAGACAGAGAAAGAACGGTCTTGCGTTAAGAGTTGTAGGTGATGAGCTGCCAGAAGAAGCAGTAAAAGTTGGAGATAATATTGACCTTGAGGATGTATATCTGTATTATTTTGAGTAGATTATCAGATTATGAGATAGTCGGAATAACGGAATATCAGATTGTCAGGGAGAAATATCATGGAACTTATTAAAGGAAGACCTGCCGATGAAACAGGAAGATTAGAAAAAGAAATCAGAGTATATGATCTGTTGGACAAGCTTGGAATGGAATATTACAGAACAGACCATGAGCCTGCTACAACAATGGAAGTGTGTAATGACATAGATAAGATTCTGGACACACTTATATGTAAGAATCTTTTCTTATGTAACAGACAGAAGACGAATTTTTATATGCTTATGATGCCAGGTGATAAGCCATTTAAGACAAAGGATCTGAGTAAGCAGATTAATTCAGCGAGACTTTCATTTGCAGATGAATCATATATGGAGGAATTCCTTGATATAACACCGGGTTCGGTATCCATAATGGGACTTATGAATGATACGGACAACCATGTGCAGTTACTGATGGATAAGGAAGTGCTTGAGGGAGAATCTCTCGGATGTCATCCCTGCATCAATACATCAAGCCTTAAGTTAAAGACTAAGGAAGTGATGGAGAAATTCCTTCCGGCTGTTCATCATGAGGCGGTGATAGTTGAGCTGCCGAGGTATGAAGAACATAAAGATAACGAACAGGGATAATATGTAGAGATATGTTTTAGGCAGCTTCTGCAGGGATTGTGGAGGCTGTCTTTTTGGTGCGTGAGGTGTTGCTTACTTTGTGAGGGGTGTTGCTGGTGCAGCGTGTTGTAGTATGTTGCAGCGGGAAAGACCTACGCAAGCCGCATAATATGCAGAATGAGTGGGTCGAAATTATGAGAGAATGACGTGGAGGAGCGAGAAAAACCTACTAATCAAGTTAAAACAGTGGAGATAGTAGGTCTTTGGAGAGGTAAGAGTATCATTAAATAGAAGAAAGTTTGGAAAAAGACCTACGAAAAGGCAAGAATATAATGATTGAGTAGGTTAGCAAGAGGGGATGACAGTCTCACAGTGATTGAAAAGACCTACGCAATAGCGAAGTTGATAGAGGATAGTAGGTTTTGGCAAGTTTCTGGTGATATTCGGGAGTGGTAAGAAGTTGGTTTTGCCGCCTGTTCTGACAAGGATTGCTAAAGCCAGTCCTTAGGAAATGATTCTTAGGGACTGGCTTATTTAGCTGTCTTATTTTGTCAACGCTTCACACCTTGACAACAAGCATATATAACAAGTATAATTGAAATACCGTGCAGCCGGGGTAGTAGCGGCACCTTGAACCTGCAATCCGCTATAGCAGGGGTGATGTTCGGCAGAGGGTTGATATTTATGGAGCAGTCCGGTGTAAGTGGTGTTGACATTTGGGTCTTTCACGACGGAAATCCACGAACCATGTCAGGTCAGGAATGAAGCAGCATTAAGTGGGACCTTCCGGGTGTTGAAAGGGTGCCTGGATCGAGCTAACTGCATCGGTAACGTCTGTGGATATCAGTTCGAAGCCGGACGCACGGCTTTTGTTATTAAAATGTTACTCGTCGCAGCTAATTTAGGAATGTCAGGCAGATTCGTCATGCTTGCATGTAAGAAACTGTATGATATTCCTAAATTATCCTGCGAAAGTAAAGACAGCGCAGAGGGGAGGTAACCATGTCATATCAGGCTTTATACAGAAAATGGCGTCCTGACAATTTCAATGATGTCAAAGGACAGGATACAATAGTAACAACCCTGCGAAATCAGATTAATGCAGACAGAATAGGCCATGCATATCTGTTCTGCGGAACGAGAGGAACTGGTAAGACATCAGTTGCCAAGATATTTGCGAAGGCAGTTAATTGTGAGCATCCGGTTGATGGCAACCCTTGTGGTGAGTGTCCGACATGCAAGGCGATTGCGGCTGGAACAAGCATGAATGTAATAGAGATAGATGCGGCATCTAACAATGGTGTCGATAATATAAGACAGATAAGAGAAGAAGTACAGTACTCACCGACAGAAGGAAGATTCAAAGTCTATATAATTGATGAGGTTCATATGCTTTCAATAGGAGCGTTCAATGCATTGTTAAAGACATTGGAAGAACCTCCTGCATATGTAATATTTATACTGGCTACTACAGAAGTGGCGAAGATTCCTATTACAATCCTTTCAAGATGTCAGAGATATGACTTCCATAGGATAACAATAGAGACAATTGCAGGCAGACTGTCAGAACTTATGAAGGCGGAGGGACTGAATGTAGAGGATAAGGCAATAAAATATGTTGCCAAAGCTGCAGATGGTTCTATGCGAGATGCGTTAAGTCTGTTAGACCAGTGTCTGGCATTCTATCTGGGGAAAGACCTTAAGTATGAAAATGTATTAGATGTTCTTGGGGCAGTCGACACGGCGGTATTTAGTAAAATGCTTTCAACAATCCTGTCAGGAGATGTTGCTGTGTGCATGTCACTTATGGAAGACCTGATAATGCAGGGAAGAGACCTTTCACAATTTGTTACAGACTTTATATGGTATCTTAGAAATCTGCTTCTTATTAAGACAACCAAAGATGCAGAAAGAATTGAAGACGTAATAGAAGTATCAGCAGATAATCTTGAAGACCTGAAGAAAGATGCACAGAATGTAGATATAGATACACTTATGTATTATATAAGAGTGTTGTCAGAATTATCGAATGACCTGAAGTTTTCTACACAGAAAAGAGTTAAGACAGAGATAACATTTATAAAGCTGATGCGCCCGGCAATGGATAACAGTCAGGATATTGGCGATGTTGTAAGCCGTGTGACAATGCTTGAAGGGCAGTTACAGAAAGTACTTGATGATATTAAAAGCGGCAGACTTGTAAATGCAGGTGCTGCGGGAGGCCAGGCAGCAGTACAGCAGCAGACACCAAAGAAGCCTGTAGTTAAGCGTGTATATGACGCTGTTCCGGAAGATGTTAAGGCAATTGCGGCAGGCTGGAAGGATATCATTGCAACGATAGATGATCCGGTTAATCAGACATTTTTACAGGCTGCACATGTTACATTAGCAGAAGATGGAATTAGTCTTGAAATTATGGTAGAATCACTTAGTGCCTATAATTCACTCAGCAGACAGGAAGTTATGGAGAGCATAGAGAATGTCATTGAGGAGAGAACAGGAGTAAGGGTTTCAATTAAAGTGACTAAGCTTAACGATGATGAAGATTTCCACAGCAGATTCGTGGATCTTAAGGAACTCGTAGGCATAGATATAGAAGTAGATGATAAGGAGGAATTTATATAATGGCTAAAAGAGGTGGTTTTCCAGGAGGAATGCCTGGTAATATGAATAATCTGATGAAGCAGGCACAGAGAATGCAGCGTCAGATGGAAGAGGGACAGAAGGAATTAGAGACCAAGGAGTTCTCTGCATCCGCAGGCGGCGGAGCTGTGGAAGTGACCATCAACGGTAAAAAAGAGATCACATCCATCAAACTGGCAGAGGAGATCGTGGATCCCGAGGATATCGAGACATTACAGGATGCTATCGTGGCAGCAGCCAACGAGGCACTGCGCAAGGCTGACGAAGCCAATGCAGAGCTCATGGGCAAAATGACCGGAGGCTTAGGAGGATTTCCTTTCTAATGGAACTTTACAGCGGACAGATCAATAAATTAATAGATGAACTGGCAGCCCTGCCCGGGATTGGCAGTAAGTCCGCACAACGACTGGCTTTTCACCTGATCAATATGCCGAAGGACCGTGTGGACAGACTGGCGAATGTCATGATCGAGGCCAGAGCCAATGTCCGGTACTGTAAGGAGTGTTATACCCTGACGGATAAGGAAATCTGCCCGGTGTGCGCAAATCCCAGAAGAGATCATCATACGATCATGGTGGTGGAGAATACCAGAGACCTGGCAGCCTATGAGAAGACCGGCAAATACGAAGGTGTGTATCATGTCCTGCATGGTGCCATCTCTCCCATCCTCCTGTTTGAGCGTTTCCTGAACCCAGACCGTGTGAACCTTCCGGATATTGATACCGACTTTGATGATGACGGCCGAGGCAAGGTGCTGAGATGGGTAATGGATAAGTACGGTCATGAGAACTGTGCCCATATCATTACTTACGGTTCCATGGCGACGAAGAACTCCATCAAGGATGTGGCGCGTGTCGAGAAACTGCCGTTGGATAAGGCGAATGCACTCTGCAAGGCTATCCCAGACCGTTTGCCTGACGGTGCCAAGATGAACCTGACCAATGCCATCAAATATACCCCAGAGCTGCGCGAGGCTGAGTTCTCCAACGATCCGCGCGAAAGCAATACCATCAAGTATGCCAAGATGCTCGAGGGAACCATCCGAGGCACGGGTATCCATGCCTGCGGATTCATCATCTGCCGCGACCCTATCAGCAGCTGGGTGCCTGTATCTACTGCCGATGACCCTGATTTCCCGGGACTGAAGACGGCGGTAACACAGTACGACGGCCATGTCATCGAGACCACCGGTCTTATCAAAATGGACTTCCTGGGCTTGAAGACCCTCTCCGAGATGAAGGAGGCATGCAAGGTTATCAAGCAGACTACGGGCGATGTCGTTGACCTCGATACCATCCCTATCGATGACGAACTGACCTATCAGCTCTATCAGCGCGGTCAGACCATCGGAACCTTCCAGTTCGAGTCGCCGGGTATGCAGAAGTATCTCCGTGAGCTGAAGCCTACGGTGTTCGAGGACCTCATCGCCATGAACGCCCTCTACCGTCCGGGACCTATGGATTATATCCCTGATTTCATTGCCCGCAAGAACGGCAAGCAGGAGATTACCTACGATATCCCGTGTATGGAGAAGTATCTGAAGGATACCTACGGCATCACGGTCTATCAGGAGCAGGTGATGCTTCTCTCCCGTCAGCTTGCCAGCTTCACCCGAGGCGAGTCAGATGCCCTGCGTAAGGCGATGGGTAAGAAGAAAAAGGCTATCGTAGATGCGATGAAGCCTAAGTTTATCAAGCAGGGGCAGGAGAACGGCCACGACCCGAAGGTGCTGGAAAAGATATGGGGCGACTGGGAGAAGTTTGCTTCCTACGCCTTCAACAAGTCGCATGCTACCTGTTATTCATGGGTAGCCTACCAGACCGCCTATCTCAAGGCGCACTATCCTGCCGAATACATGGCGGCGCTGATGACCCGACGCTTTGCACAGATTACCGAAATCACCAAGCTGATGGAGGAGTGCCAGTCGATGGGCATCAAGACCTTGGGTCCGGATGTGAACGAGAGTTACCGCGTGTTCGGTGTGAACGAGCATGGAGAGATACGTTTCGGTCTTTCAGCCATCAAGGGTATGGGTGCTCCGGCAGCTGATGCCATCGTGGCAGAGCGACTGAAGAACGGACTTTATAAGAGCATCTTCGATTTTGCCGAGCGTGTAGATTACTCCAGCGTGAACCGCAAGGCTTTCGAAACCTTGGCGCTGAGTGGCGGTTTCGACAGCTTCGGCATCCGTCGCGAACAGTTCTTCGGCAAGAACAACAAGGGCGAAACCTTCCTCGATACGCTGGTGCGCTACGGTCAGCTCTTCCAGCAGGAACAGCACGAGGCTGCCACCTCACTCTTTGGCGATACCGAGGCGATAGAGATAGCTACGCCGCCTATTCCTGATGCAGAGAGCTGGAGTACCATCGAACGTCTGAACCGTGAGCGCGAGCTTGTGGGCATCTATCTTTCTGCCCATCCGCTCGATGAGTACAGCATCATCCTCAATTCCCTCTGCAATACTCATTGCTCAGAACTGGGCGACAAGCAGGAGCTGGCAAAGAAGGAGGATGTGGTGCTGGGCGGCATCATTACGGGTGTGAAGTCGAAGTTTACCAAGACGGGCAAGCCGTGCGGTTTCGTTACGCTCGAAGACTTTGAGGGCTCAGGCGAGCTGGCTCTCTTTGGCGAGGACTGGGGCAAGTGGCGCGGCATCATGGTTGAAGGCAGCACCATCTACATCACCGCCAAGTGCGTTTCCCGTTACGGCAATGCCAACTATCTCGATTTCCAGATAGGCAATGTGGAGTATCTGCAGACGGTCAAGGAGAACCGCATCGACCGCTTTACCATCAATGTGGAGAGCGATGCGATAGATGAAACGATGGTTAGCGACCTGCAGACTATTCTGGAGAATGACGAGGGCAAGGCGCAGCTCTTTTTCCAGATACATGATGTTGACAGCAATACCTATCTGCTGATGCGTGCCCGTGAGCATACGGTGGGTGTGGGCCATGCTCTCATCCAGTATATCGAGCAGCATCCTAAGATGAGCTATCAGATCAATTAGAGATAATTTTAGTTTTAATATATAAAAAATTTAGGAAAATGGAAGTAACAATTACAACCGAGAATTTCGAGAGCTACAAGAATGGCGAACTGCCATTGGTAGTAGATTTGTGGGCAACATGGTGCGGTCCTTGCCGCCAGATTGCTCCTATCGTATCAGAACTTGCTGAGGAGTTTGACGGCAAGTTGGTAGTAGGCAAGTGTGATGTAGAGGAGAACGACGACATCGCTATGGAGTTTGGTGTTCGTAATATCCCTACCATCCTCTTCTTCAAGGGTGGCCAGCTGGTAGACAAGTTTGTTGGCGCAGCCTCTAAGGCAACCCTTACCGAGAAGTTCCAGGCTCTCCTGTAATCAGCCCGGATAGGAAAATAGAAAAGCATCTGGCTTGAGAAAACATGCTCTCAGCCAGATGCTTTTTTTGTTCTTTTTTCTGCCTTTCAAACTGCGCCACGAGGGGGATAAAAATACGTCCCGACGCAGACTCTGCTACGTCGGGACGTAATGAGAACTGCGTCGGGACGTAGTAAAGTCTGCGTCGGGACGCATTTTCGGGGCTGTCGGTGACTTACCATTCTACGCTTCTGGTTCCGTCTTCTTCGGCGGTGATAGTCACTTTGGTGCAGTCTTCCGGCAGCAGGTCTTCTATCAGTTCCGGCCACTCCAGGAAACAGAGGTTGCCGCTGTAGAAATAATCTTCGTAGCCCATATCGTATACCTCATCGAGTTTCTTGATGCGGTAGAAATCGAAGTGGTAGACAGGTGAGCCGTCGCCCGCTGTATATTCGTTTACGAGGGCGAAGGTAGGAGATGTGATGACATCTTCTACGCCCAGTTCTTCGCAAATGGCTTTAACAAATGTAGTCTTTCCGGCTCCCATCTTGCCATAGAAGGCAAAGACCTTGCCGTCGCCCATGTTCTGCAGAAATTCCTTGGCTGCTTCATGGATCGTGTCTAATGAGTCAATTTTTATCTTCATATATTTTACTTTGAACTTTGAATTTTGAACTTTGAACTTTATGATTACTATTAATTCTTACCTTTTTCTCGGTGTCAGCGTGATGAGCGGTATGAGCATTTCCTCCATCGAGATGCCGCCGTGCTGGAAGGTATCCTTGTAGTATTGCACATAATAGTTGTAATTATTCGGATAGGCGAAGAAACTGTCGCCCGTGGCAAATACATACGAGGTACTCAGGTTAGGTGCCGGCAACTGGGCACGCTGAGGCTCCTTGATGGTGAAAACTTCCTTGCTCTGGTAAGCCAGATTCTTGCCCAGCTTGTAGCGTAGGTTGGTGTTCGTATTGCGGTCGCCTACAATCTTGATTGGTTTCGATGCCCTGATGCTGCCGTGGTCGGTGGTGAGCACTACCTGGTAATCGCTCTGCGAAAGGAGCTTGAAGAGCTCGGAGAGAACCGAATGGCGGAGCCAGCTCTGCGTGATGCTGCGGTAGGCACTCTCGTTGTTGGCAAGCTCGCGCACCATCTTAGATTCGGTACGCGCGTGAGAGAGCATGTCGATGAAGTTAATCACCAGCACGTTCAGGTCGTTGTTCCGGCACTCGTTGTAATGCTCCAGGAAGCGGTCGGCACCCTGCGAATCGTTCACCTTGTGATAACTGAAGGTATAGTGCTTTCTGAATCGCTCTATCTGGGTCTGTATCAGCGGCGCCTCGTTCAGGTTCTTGCCTTCCTCCTCGTCCTCATCTACCCAGAGGTCAGGGAACATTTCGGCTATCTTGTTCGGCATCAGACCGCTGAAGATGGCGTTGCGCGCATATTGCGTGGCGGTAGGAAGAATGCTCATGTAGAGCTGCTCGTCGATGTCGAACAGGTCGCCGATGTCTTCAGCCAGCATGCGCCACTGGTCATAGCGGAAGTTATCTATCACAATCAGGAACACCTTCTTGCCCTCATCGAGCAGCGGGAATATCTTGCGCTTGAAGATGTCGGGACTCATCAGATGGCGGTCTCTGTTGTCGGGACTCACCCAGTCGAGATAGTTCTTGGCTATGTATTTGGCGAACCCCTGGTTAGCCTCTTCCTTCTGCATGCCCAGCATCTCAGCCATCGGACTTGCCGTATCGCTCAGCTTCAGTTCCCAGCTTACCAGTCGCCTGTAAATCTCCATCCAGTCTTCCGCCGTTCTGCATTCCATCATCTGCATGGCTATCTGCTGGTAGTCTTGCTGGTATCCGCTCTGCGTCACCTCCGCCACGATGTCTTTGCGGTGGATGTTCTTCTTGAGCGAGAGCAGAATCTGGTTCGGGTTTACGGGTTTGATCAGATAGTCGGCTATCTTTGAACCGATTGCCTGGTCCATGATGTTTTCTTCTTCGCTCTTGGTGCACATCACTACCGGTGTGGCAGGCTGGATGTCCTTGATGCGTAGCAGGGTTTCCAGTCCGCTGAGTCCCGGCATCATCTCATCGAGCAGGATGAGGTCGAAGGTCTGCTGGCGGCAAAGTTCAATGGCATCAGGGCCGTTGCTTACCGTCTGCACTTCGTATCCTTTCTTTTCCAGAAAGATGATGTGTGCCTTGAGAAGTTCTATCTCGTCGTCTATCCAAAGTAATAATCCGTTGCTCATATTTTATATCCTTTTTCTTTTCGGGGTGCTAAAGTACAAAGAAAAATGGAATGAGGAACACGACTTTGTGTTAAAGAGAGTTAATGATAAAGATTCTTTGGTACTTTTTATGAAAACGTTTGTATTACCTTGTGACAAAACCTAAAAACATAGGTTAATTTAAACTTATTTGTATAACTAAACGTAAGCATTATGATCAGACGCAATTACTTGAAAAGTTTGATGATCTTCATCCTGATGTGCCTTCCGCTCTTGGGAGCATCGGCACAGCAGAAAGTAACGGTCAATGTTGTGAATGCCTCTTTGAAGCAGGTGTTCAGTACAATCGAAAACCAGACATCTTATAGGTTTTCTTACAAGAGCGATATCATTGACCATCGCAAGGATATCACCATCAGGAAGAGTGGCGTTCCTGTAACAGCTGTACTCGATGCAGCCTTGAAAGGACGCAACTTGAAATACTCTGTGGTTTCGCAGAAATCTATCGTTGTTTCTGAGAAGCATGAGGCAGCCGCTCCTCAGCAGAACAATAAGCGCAAGATGCAGGGTGTTGTGAAGGACGACAACGGTGAGCCAGTCATTGGTGCTACTGTTTCTGTAGTTGGTACCGACGAACTCGCAGTAACCGATATAGACGGCCGATTCACCATCAATGCAGCCAAGGGCGCTAAGGTGAAGGTTTCTTACCTCGGTTTCGTAGACCGCGAGGTGAAGGCTTCAGAAAACATGAACATCGCCATGAGCGAGGACACACAGGCGCTGAGCGAAGTGGTAGTAGTAGGTTACGGTACCATGAAGCGTAGCGATATGACTGGTGCTCTTTCTTCTGTCAATACCAAGGAGATGGCTAAGCGCACTACTACCAACCCAGCTGAGGCTTTGCAGGGTAAGGTAGCTGGTGTGAACATCCTGAAAAGTGGCGGTAACGCCGGTGCCGGTGTGAGCATCAAGATTCGTGGTATCAAGACATTCGGCGATAACGAACCTCTTTATATTGTGGACGGTTTCCCTGGCGATATCAACAGCGTGAATCCTCAGGACATCGAGTCTATGGAGATTCTGAAGGATGGTGCTGCCGCTGCCATCTATGGTTCTGTAGCTGCCAACGGTGTGGTTCTGATTACAACCAAGAATGGTAAGAAGGGTGATGTAAAGGTGGATTTCAGTACCTATTTGAGCTTCACTCAGGTTGCTAAGGACCTCGATATGCTTGATGCTGATGGCTATAAGGCTGTACATAAGATGATGTATGAGAACTATAAGACCCAGTATGGTGAATATCCTGGTGCCGGCTTACCTGCCTATATTACCCATGAAACTGGTGTGAATACCGATTGGCAGGATGCTATCCAGCGCAACGGATTGGCACAGAACTATATGGTCAGCCTCCGTGGAGGTGGTGATAAGGCACAGTATTCTGTATCTTATAACCATGCCGACGAGAAGGGTATCTTTATCGGCAACGAGCATCGTCATGATATCGCACGTATGAAACTCCATGCAACCAAGGGCATCATAGATCTGGATGCCAATATGGATTTCAAATATACCAACAGCCGTCAGCCTCAGTATTCTCTCAAGGAAACTTATATGATTTCTCCTCTCGTACCTATTTATAATGAGAATGAAAAGTATGGTTTCGGTTTGACTAACTTTGATGGTCTGCCAAACAACCGTAACGTTGTTGCAGATAACTACTATAAGAACGAAGTAGATAAGAAGTATCATACTTCTGCCAATGTAGCATTAACCTTCAAGTTCTTCCCTTGGCTCAACTTCAAGACCAGCTATGGTTATCGTGGTGAGCACGAGATAGATTCTTATCATGCACCTGATTATATAGCAGATACGAAGAGTCCTGATAATTATCCGAATAGCAGCGAGACCCGTGCTTACTGGGAGGAGCAGGTGTTCGAGAATGTTCTCTCTTTCAACAAGGAAATCCAGAAGCACAGCATCAATGCCATGCTCGGTACTTCGCTCACCAGCCGCAAGTATAACTGGAGTTCGGTAGGCGTAGAAGGTAAGACCATCGTATATAAGGTAGAAAACGGACAGTTGCAGCAGAGTGAGAAGGCAGCAGGATTTCTGGATTCCAGTTTTGCTACCATCGGTGCAGGAGCAGGCGGAACCTTCAGCGGTGATGGTTCCTGCTGGAAGTACAACCGTGCTTCTTTCTTCGGCCGTCTTAATTATAATTTCAACGACCGCTATCTCTTCCAGTTCACCTTCCGTGAGGATGGATCTTCTAAGTTCGGTGCCGATAGTCGTTGGGGTTTCTTCCCATCTGTAGCTGTAGGTTGGAGAATCAGCGAAGAGCCATTCTTCCCTAAGAATACAGTAATCAGCAACTTGAAGTTCCGTGCCAGCTGGGGACAGCTCGGTAACGAGAATGCTTTGGGCTACTACGATTTCCTGGCGCTCATTTCTACATACAATGATCTCTATCAGGGCTATGTTCAGGGTTCTGGCTCTTCTGCATGGCCAGGCAGTATTGCACGTGGATTGGAAAACCGCTCTCTGAAATGGGAAACTACTGATACCAAGAACATCGGTTTCGATTTCGGCTTCTTCAATAACCATCTGAGTGGTAATGTAAACTATTATATCAACGAGACACGCGACCTGCTGATTACCCGTAAGCTGGCTCCATCTGCCGGTCTTGCCAACCCAACGCTGAACGTAGGTAAGATGCGCAACCAGGGTTTTGAGCTGGAGTTGAACTGGAACGACAAGGTAAGTGATTTCGAGTATAATGTAGGTTTCAACCTCAGTACGGTATCTAATAAGGTGGTTTCTCTTGCTAATGAAGATCAGACCATTTACGGTATGGGTTTGAAGTATGGCTCAGAGCACTTCCCTACCCAGACCAAGGTAGGCAAGCCAATCGGTGCTTTCTACCTCTATCAGGCAGACGGTATCTTCCAGAATATGGATGAGGTAAATGCTTATAAAAACAAGGATGGCAAACTCCTTCAGCCAAATGCTCAGCCTGGTGATGTACGTTTCAAGGATATGAATGGTGATGGTGTGATTGACGAGGATGATAAGACCTATTCTGGTACAGGTATCGCTAAGGTTGAGGCTAACCTTAACTTGAGCGCCAGTTACAAGGGTTTCGACTTCTCAGCAGTCATCGGTAGTGCATTCGGCAACAAGATTTACAATGGTATCCGCTACTACTATGAGGGAATGAACTCAGCTTCCAACTTCCTCAGCAGCACTTTGGATGCCTGGACTCCTACCCATACCAATACCAGCGTACCACGTGCCATCTATGGTGACCCTAACGACAATACTCGCGAGTCAACCCGCTTCCTGGAGAATGGAGATTTCGTACGCTTGCGTCAGGTGCAGTTGGGTTATACCTTGCCAACATCGCTGGTTAAGAAGATTTATTGCGACCGCATCCGTTTCTACGTGAGTGCAGAAAATGTGTTTACCATTACAGGTTATTCTGGTGCCAACCCAGAATTCTCTATGGGCGTATTGAATAGTGGTATCGACCGCTTTACCTATCCGTTCTCTCGCTCTTACACAGTAGGTGCACAGGTATCATTCTAGTATTAACATAAAAAGGAAAATCTTATGAAAGCATTAAAATATATAGCAGGCATTTGCCTTGCTCTGTCACTCACATCATGTGATGACTATTTGACGCAGACTTCGCCAGATAAACTGACTTCCGATTCTTACTGGCGTGATAAAGCAGACGTAGAGTCGGCAATGTCATCAGCTTATTCCCAACTGTATTTTGCAGAATATTCCGGAGACCAATGGGACTTCTCTGAGGTGAAATGGCCAGTGGAGGCTTATCGTCAGGATGACGTAGATTTGGGTAAGGATGTACAGAACTATCCAAACTGGGTGCAGCTACGTAACTTCAGCTACAACAACGGAAACTCTCAGTTCTCTATCTACTGGAAGAGTTACTATCGCGGAATCAGTTTCTGTAACCAGATTATTGATAAGGTGGCTACCATGAGTGAAGGTCAGCTTGCTGCAGCAGACAGAAAGCAGCTCCTGGCTGAGGCTCATTTCCTTCGTGGCTTCTATCATATGCAACTCTTGCTCAACTGGGAGAAAATCATTATCCGTGATACATATATCACTTCTACCAGCCAGTTGGATAAGGCTCTTTCTGACCGTCCTGAGACTTGGCAGTTTATCGTAGATGACCTGAAAGCCGGTACGGAGATGAGTAACTCTCGCAGCAATGAAGAAGTGGGACGTGTTACCTCAGGCACAGCTTATGCCTACTTAGGCTATGCTTATCTTACGATGGCTTCTGAGCAGGCTGATAAGAAAGCAGAATATCTGAATGCTGCTGTAGAGGCATTCAATAATGTAAAGGGATATAGTCTGGAAAGCAATTATGCCAGCATGTTTAATGGTACAAACAAAAACTGTAAGGAGAGTCTTTTCGAGGTGCAGTTCTCTCTGAGTAGTGCCAATGGTGCCAACTATGCTACCCAGCTGCATCGCTGGATAGGTACAGAGGAGTTTGAAGGATGGGATGAGATTACCCCTTCAGAGACCTTGATGAACGAGTTTAAGAAGGAAGGTAAACTGAACAATGGCTTGTATGATGCCCGTCTTTATGCTTCAGTCTTCTTCCAGGATCCTTACTTTAACGATGGAACCGGAAAGGTATATGGTTACGACTGGGATGTTTGGATCAAGAGGAATCCGGAGGTAGAAGAGGCTTACGATCGTCCTTCTTTCCGCAAGTTCATGCCTGCAACATATGAAGCCCTGACACAGTCAACTACCGACGTGAACATTCCTCTGATGCGTTATGCCAACGTTCTTCTGATGAAGGCTGAGGCTCTCAATGATTTGGGACGTACCGGAGAGGCTATTCCGCTGATCAATGAGGTGAGAAGAGTTCACGGCAACATGCCAGCCATGACCGGTACAACACAGGCTGAGGTTCAGGCTCAGATTGAGCACGAGCGTATGATAGAGTTCCCATTGGAGAACTTGCGCTGGTATGACCTGCGCCGTTGGGGCAAGACTGCTGAGGCGCTGACTGCTGCCGGTCGTACAGGTTTCGACAAGAGCAAGCTGTTCTATCCAACTCCTCTTACAGAGTTGAACTCAAACAGTCTGGCTAAGTAATAGGGGCGAGTAACCATTGAAGATTACTTATAAATATCATCAGGATTCTCGGTCTATTTAGCAATAATACGATCGGGAATCCGTTTTTTATGGTAAGGTAATTCATAAAAACGAACAATAAAATAAAGAAGAAAAACAAGAAACAATGCTCAAGATAGTAATGATTATGCTATGCGGAATAGGTACCGGCTATCTGCTCCGCAACAAGAAAATGAGTTTTATCGGCCGTATCATCACGGCGCTGATATGGGTACTCCTGTTCCTGCTCGGTATCGAGGTAGGTTCTAACCCTCGTATCATCAGCGGTCTTCAGACCCTGGGACTTGAGGCGATAGCCCTGACCTTGGGAGGCAGTCTGGGTAGTGCACTCTTTGCTTGGGCATTGTGGAAGTATGTTACAGCAAAGCAGGCTAAATCGTCGGCTCACGCTGAAACCGGGAAAGGAGGCAAGGCATGAAAGGCAGTTTGATTATCGTAAGCTTCTTTGTTCTGGGCATCATCGTAGGCTTGTGTGATGTGATTCCGGCAGGTCTTCTGGACAGCGATGTGAGCTATTATGCACTCTGCTGCCTGATGTTCTGCGTAGGTATCAGCATCGGTTGCGATACCTCTGTGCTGAAGAGTTTCAAGAAGGTAAATCCCCGTCTGATGATGCTCCCTGTGATGACCATTTTGGGTACGCTGGCAGGTTGTGCCGCCGTATCTCTCATCTTGAGCCATCGCCAGCTTACCGATTGTCTGGCAATCGGTTCAGGATTCGGATATTACTCACTTTCGAGTATCTTCATCACCGAATACAGGGGCGCCGAACTGGGAACCATCGCCCTTCTTGCCAACATCTGCCGCGAGATTCTCACCCTGCTGTGTGCTCCGCTGCTGGCAAAATACTTCGGCAAACTGGCACCTATCAGTGTAGGTGGAGCCACGTCCATGGATACAACGTTGCCAATCATCACCCGCTATTCGGGCGAGAGTTTCATCATCGTTTCCATCTTCCATGGCTTCTGTGTCGACTTTTCTGTACCCTTCCTGGTTACCTTCTTCTGTTCTTTGTAGAAATAACTAAAAGCAGTTTTAAACCAAACCCGTATGAGACATATTTTCAGTTCATTCATGATATGTCTGAGCCTGTGCTGTGCCCATACCTCAGTAGCCCTTGCGGCTCAGGATGGCAAGCAGCCAGCAGCTTCAGACCCTTGGCAGGACGCCACCGTGACCCATATCAACCGCATGCCGATGACCGCTCATTACTTGCCTTTTACAAGCGAGAACGGAGCCTTGGCACAGTTGAAGATGGACGACGCCCGCCGTTTCCAGTTGAACACCCAGAATGAGCGCCGCCGCTCGCTGGATGGTGTATGGAAATTCAAACTGGTGAAGAATCCGAGTCTTGCCTTGACCGATTTCTTCAAGACATCCTATAATGTAAGCGATTGGCAGAACATCAATGTGCCTGGCAGCTGGGAGTTGCAGGGCTTCGATGCGCCCATCTACACCGATGTAACCTATCCTTTCAAGGCAAATCCTCCTTTCGTACCACAGGATTACAACCCTGTAGGTCATTATGTACACGAATTTACCGTGCCTGAAAACTGGAAGGGCATGGATGTGATCATGGATTTCGAAGGTGTAGAATCTGCCTTCTATCTCTGGATTAACGGTAAGATGGTGGGTTATAGTGAAGATAGCCGTCTGCCAGCCCACTTCAATATCTCCAAGTTCCTGAAGAAGGGCAAGAACCGCCTTGCCATAAAGGTGTTCCGCTTCAGCGACGGCAGTTATCTGGAAGACCAGGACTACTGGAAGTATAGCGGCATCGAGCGCAATGTGTTCATCCAGGCTCGTCCTAAGAGCAGAATGAACGACTACGTATTGGGAAATAAACTAATCAATCAATATAAGGATGGCAATTTCACACTCGATGTGAATATGCTCAATCCACAGAAGGGTCAGAAGGTTGAGGTGAAAGTGCTTTCGGCAACAGGTAAATCTCTCTTCAAACAAATCCAGAGCATCACCTCACCTGCTGATACCTTGATTCATTTCGAAAAACTGTTGAAGAGCGTGCAGCCTTGGAGTGCCGAGAGCCCTTATCTCTACACACTCGTCATCAATACTACCGACAGGAATGGCAGAGTAGAGGAGTGTGTGGCTCAGCCTTTCGGCTTCCGTACCATCGAAATGAAGAATGGACAGCTTCTGGTAAACGGTGTAGCCATCACTATTAAGGGTGTGAACCGACAGGAGCACAATGCCGTACACGGCAGAACCCTCAGCATCGGTGAGATGGTGAAGGATGTGAAGATGATGAAGCAGTTCAACATCAATGCCGTGCGTACCTCTCACTATCCAAACTATTCAGAGTGGTATCAGCTCTGCGATAAGTATGGTCTCTACATGGTAGGCGAGGCGAACATCGAGTGTCATGGTATCCTGGATACTGAATACAAGCAGCTGGCAGACAGAGAAGACTGGTATCCTGCTTTCCACGACCGCATGTACCGCATGATCAAGCGCGACCGCAACCATACCGCCGTCATCATCTGGTCTATGGGTAACGAGAGCGGATATGGCAAGAGTTTCGAGAAACTCTACGATATGAGCAAGGCGATGGATCCAACCCGTCCGGTACAGTATGAGGGCGGCGGTTACTACGCCAAGTCGGATATCTACTGTCCGATGTATGCCCGCATCTGGTCTTTGCGCCGCCATGTCAACCAGCGTGATGAGCGTCCGCTGATTCTCTGCGAATACGCCCATGCCATGGGTAACAGCGAGGGTAATCTCAAGGATTACTGGGATCTGATTTACAAATACGACCAGTTGCAGGGTGGTTTCATCTGGGACTGGGTAGACCAGACCATCGCCAAGACCGATGACAAGGGACACAAATACTGGGCTTATGGTGGCGATATGGGATTCGTAGGCGTAGTAAACGATTCCAACTTCTGTGCCAACGGACTTGTAGCAGCCGACCGCTCGCTGCATCCACATATCTGGGAGGTGAAGAAGGTTTACCAGAACATCGCCTTCGAGCCAGTAGCCTTCATGCAGAACCGCATCAAGGTAACCAACCGATTCGACTATACCACGCTTGACAATTATCAACTCTTCTGGGCAGTAGAGGCAAACGGCGAAACCATCAGAAGCGGCAAGATGAACTTCCCAACCCTCCTGCCTCATCAGGCTAAGGAGATGGAGATACCGATGGGCACTCTTCCTGCTGCCGACAACAAGGAATACTTCCTCACCCTGCGCGCCTTCAGCAAGCAGGCTACCGGAGCTGTTCCTGCAGGTCACGAGGTAGCCATCGAGCAGATGCAGCTGCCTGTACGACTGGAAAAGGCTCAGGAACAGGTAAGCGGACAGATAGAGAAGACCGAGACAGAAGATGCCATCACCATCCAGGGAAAGACCAATGATTTCAGCATCAGCTTCTCTAAGAAGACCGGCGAGATGACCTCACTGAAATATGACGGTAAGGAAATGCTGCTGGCTGGTTTGCAGCCAAACTTCTGGCGCGGTATTACCGACAACGATGTGGCTAACGGCACTCAGGAACGCTGCGCTACCTGGCGTGAGGCAGGAAAGAAGATGGTACTGAAGAGCATCAAGACTCAGGCAGACAACCAGAAGGCTACTGTCACAGCAGACTTCGATATGCCAGAGCAGGAATCTCAGATGCAGATTACCTATCAGATGCTTGCCAATGGAAATGTAGAGGTGAACATGCACTTCATTCCTGGCAACAAGGCGCTGCCGGAGATGCCTCGTCTCGGTATGCGCATGATTCTGAAGGGCGACTACGACCAGATGACCTGGTTGGGTAGAGGTCCGCAGGAGAACTATGCCGACCGTAAGAGCGGTTACCTCATCGGTAAGTATTCTGCCAGCGTATGGGAGCAGTATCATCCATATGTAAGAGCACAGGAAACCGCCAATAAGTGTGATGTACGCTGGTTCACCCTCGCTTCGAAGGCTGGAGCCGGTATCAGGGTGGAAGGTGCTGAGCCATTGAGCGTAAGTGCCTGGAACTTCCCACAGGATGATCTCCTCTATGTTCCTTCTACCATCGAGCACCGTCATGGTGGCTGTGTTGACAAGAAGGACATGGTCTGGGTGAACATCGACCATTTGCAGATGGGTGTTGGTGGCGATAATACCTGGGGCGCTATGGTGCATCCGGAATATACCATCACACCAAAGGAGTGGAGCTATAGCTTTACTATTAAGAACTTAAAATAAACGATATGAAGACTAAGTCTATAGCTATATTGACTATGGGGCTTGCCATGCTGTCTATGGACGGCATGGCACAGACCACCCGTCAGGAGTATAAGGATATTCTTGACATCCAGCTGACACCGGGTGCTCCCCGCCGTCAGAACGGATGCTTCACGGATATGGGTTCATGGATGGGTTTCACCCTCTCAGAGAAGGAGAAACCTACCGCAGGCTTCTGCGGACCTTTCAGTATCTATTACCGCAACTGGTATGCCCGTTCGCTGGTATCTCTCATTGATGGTACCGTGCAGGAACAGAGCTATTATCCGGGCGAAATCAGAATGAGTCTGAAGAAGGATGGTGCCGATTTCTATGAGAGTCTGCAGTTTGTTGATGCCCGTACGGCACTGCTTACAGTTACCAATCCATCCAAGGTTCCGTTCACGTTTACTGCCGACAGCATCAGTACCCGTGCCAATGTATCACGTTACAAGAACCGTGTTACCATCGGTGACTTCTATGGTGAACGTGTCATCATCGACTTTCCTCAGGAGGTTAAGGTGACTGATACCGACCACAACTATCTGGCTACCGTGCCAAGTGGTGTAGAGCAGCTTACCATCGCCATTTCTCTGGTAGAGCAGGATACCGAGGCTTCGGTTCAGCATGTGCATACAGCCAGTCTGCTTGCCAACCCGAAGGTGGCACTCGATGAAAACGAGAAGCGCTGGAACGGTTATCTGAAGAAGGTGATACGTGATGATATGCCTGCAGAATACAACCGGGTGGCTGCGAAATCCATCGTCACCCTGCTTTCCAACTGGCGTGCCAAGCGAGGTGCCCTGTATCATGACGGCATCGTGCCTAGTCATGCTGTAGGCTATTTCGTAGGTTGCTGGGCATGGGACTGCTGGCGTTTCTCTGCCGGTATGGCTTCCTTCTTCCCAGAGTTGGCGAAGGATAACATCCGCGTGATGTTCGACTACCAGCAGCCAGACGGCATGATTATCGACTGCATCTATCCGGATGCTTCTGAGAACAACTACCGCGACAGTAAGCCTCCTCTGGCAGCCTGGGCGGTGAACGAGATTTACGAGCATACTCAGGATCTGGCTTTCGTAAAGGAGATGTATCCGAAGCTTCTGAAATATCACAAATGGTGGTATGAGAAAAGAGATCACGACAAGAACCATATCTGTGAGTTCGGTTCGGTTGATGGCACGCTGGAGGCAGCTGCCTGGGAGAGCGGTATGGATAATGCCATCCGTTTCGACGGCACCAAGATGTTGCAGAACGGCAAGGATGCATGGAGTACTGACCAGGAGAGTGTTGACCTGAATGCTTATCTCTCGCTGGAGTATACCTTGCTCAAGAAATTTGCCGGTTTGCTGGGCGAGCCTTTCGACTTGCCTGACTATCGTGGACTGGTTGCCGATTATTTCTTTGACCAGAAAGATGGATTCTTCTACGACCGCCGTTTGGATGCCGGCAGAAGTTTTGTACGTGAGGCTGGTTGTGAGGGCTATATTCCTTTCTGGGCGAACATAGCAACGCCTAAGCAGTTTGCCAAGGCAAGAAAGTTGCTCGACAATAAGAAGAAGTTCTCTACCTTCATCCCATTCCCGACGATAGCAGCCGATAATCCGAAGTACAATCCGCAGGGTTACTGGCGCGGTCCTATCTGGCTCGACCAGACCTATTATGGCATCAAGGGCTATCGCAACTATGGTGAGAAGAAGGCAGATGCCTATACCGACCAGGTGTTCCGTAATTTGCAGGGCATTTCGGCAGGTACCCCAATCTATGAGAATTATGACACGCATACCGGCAAGCCTATGCAGGCTTCTCACTTCAGCTGGAGTGCCGCTTGCCTGATCATGATGTACAATGATTATGGAAAATAAACGAGATTCTCATGTGTTAAACGTCATGCCAACGGGATTTGGCACATCTTAAGGCCTAAATAAAAAAGCCCCCGATGCGTTATGCACCGAGGGCTTTGCTATGTCGAATCAAAAATTAAGAAACATCTTTTTTTTTACCTTTAAAGAGTGCAGCTGGTAACTCCGAGCGTAGTAGCGATGGCTGTAAGGACGGAGATTGCAATCTGCAAAATCGTTTTCCAAGTATTTGCTTTCATAATCTTTAGTTTTAATGTTAAGTGTTAAACTTGTTTTTAATGTTAAGTGTTAAATGTTAACTTTGTGGGGGATGCGCTAGCTTCCGTCAGGCGTTAGGGAGAGACGCCCTCCCCCATTAGGCGCTCCTGCGGGGCGGCCCTCAGGCGAGGGCTTTATTCAAGCCCGTCGCCTTTATCCTGAGAGCCGCCGCCCTGCGTACCGTCGCCGGTTGTACCGCCACCGGTAGTACCGCCGCCTTGGCTGGTGTCAGAGCCGCCGCCCTGTTCTGTGCCGCCACCGGTAGTACCACCGCCTGTGGTGCCCTCCTCGTCGGTGCCGATATAGCCGCCGTACTCCTGAATCTTACACTTCTTGCGCAGCTCGGCATTGCTCCAGCTCTTCGTGTTTCTCACAATCAGGTGCACGCCTTCCACGCTGGCAGCTGTCACCTTCTCCTTGGTATCCTCCGCCTTGGAGCTCATACCGATTGAGAATAGTCCGAGGTCAGAGAGACGCACACTCTTGCCGTCGAGAATCAGCTCCTGCAGATGGTCGAGTGCATCCATCAGCACACCGTGGATGGTACCTCGTGAGTAAGGCGAGCCGTGGTCGGAGATATGCGATACGAATCCCTCGAAGTCCACTTCGCGGTCGGTTACCGAAGTAGCATACCACTTCTTCTTACCTGCGTTTTCACCAGTCTGAGG
>OGGT01000451.1_pt1 | contig 22255 bp, 23 predicted proteins | sample 1571311 | NCBI WGS metagenome assembly OGGT01 (sample SAMEA2581931, study PRJEB24529) | metagenome | biome: Human gut stool | place: China | collected 2011
TCTTATTCCGTATTGCTAACCTATTTGCCTATCCCCACTAAAATTCTACTGACCCGTTATGACGCTGTAAGAAATACCATAAAATAAAAAAATTGATTGTCTCACGACAACCAATCTCTCTTAACCTTAATAATCTAATACCATGAAAAACACGATGCAAAGATATCTCTTTTATGCGATATTGCAAAAAAAAAGGTATTATATATCACATCATATAACATTAATTAAAACTATTGCCATTCCATTTAAATTTTCTTTGCACTAATATCGCATTTATCTTATCCTGTTCTTCATCTGTGACATTTGCGACAGAAGCACTGACGCTAATCTCTTCTGAATCCGGTGACATATTTGCTGTTATAAGATATGGATCCATCATGAGTTTTATGTTTTCAAATTCAGATTGTTCTATAGAGTCTGGTTTATTCAAAAATTTTTCTATACTGAATTTTATTTCTGAGATTTTATTCCATTCTTGCGTATAAAGAGCTATGCTGCTTTCTGGAAGCGGACCTTTATACGTATGAATATAGCATATTATAGTGTCATTAAATGCAGGCAATAATTTTATTTGTATATTAGAGGCTTCGCTCAATGTCGCTGAAATAAAATCTGACGTTATTGTGTCTATTCTTGTCTTGCCTCCAAGCCTATTTGTTATTTCCGGAGTCATACCTTTTTCTATAAGATCAATACATTCCATCCTTGCTTTTTTATCCATGTAAACAATCATGGAGTCAGGCATGGTTGTCCATATATCTTTGATATTCTTTGCGGATATCTTTAGATTGACTGTTAAGAATAAGAGCATTAATAACAGTAGAATAAGTTTATTAGTCTTTTTCATTTATACTTTTATATATAATTATTATCGTGTTGCTCCATTATCTGCATTAATTGCAAAATTACCGAAAAGATTTGAGTTTCTCCACCTTTCATGTATGAAATGTTTTCTTTAATAATATAAAAAACGGGATGTTCTATTTTTAACAGAACATCCCGCTATGATATAATAGAATAGAATAAAACTAAGGTTTATCCTTCAATGGCAGCCTGCGCCGCTTTAATACCTTACTGGTATTGAGTTGATTAGCCTCCATTGGGAAAACAAATGAAAAACAAATGTTTTGCATATAAAATGCAGATGGAAGCAAAATATCAACGTCGTTGCAGATTTTTAGAGTTTGTCTTCGATTGCCGCTTGAGCCACTCTAATTAGATATTCATATTCAATGAGTTATGTACTATGTAGAAAACAAATAGCAAACAGTCTCGTGAATTTGATTTCTCTTATCGAGTTCCCATCGAATATCCAAACTCAATAGCTGTCGAAATGATAGCAATATATATTTGAAAACCAGATAACTACCGATATTGGTGTAAACATTCTGCGCTACTATGTGCCAATCATCATATTGACCACAGTATTCAATGTTACATATTTTGCCTCCTTTCTTTTAGTAGTTCTATAATTGCGTCTTTGTCCTTCAGATTGGAGTCCAGACGGATAATTTGTGCATTCAGGCTATCTATCTGCTCCTTCAGTAGCTTGATAGTGCCGTTCAAGTTTTCCACCTTGGTCTGTTCGGCGGTAAGCTGGGCTGCAAGTCCGCTATCGCCAATGTTGTTATTGGCATCTCCCCCGTCCAATGCTACTGCCGCGAGGTATGCGGATATCTGGGGGTTGACCGGACAGAACAAGGCGAAAAAATTAAAGTCCAACGCCTTGCAAGCCTTGACAAGCCGCTTGGTCTCCATCGTCTCCCTTTCCAGAAGGCGGTTTATATGCTGTTGGGGGATGCCAAGCCTGCGTCCAAGCTCGGACTTTGAAAGGCCGAGTTCGTTGCGACGTTGGTCAATAGCCTGCCCCACATGTACGTCTTTAATGTCTATATTCATGGGTCAAACCTTAAATTGCAATATTAAATCAACAATTATCAAACAAATATTTGGCTATATAAACCTTTTTATGTTATTTTGCCGATGATATAAATTGAATTAGCGACTACAAAGTTAAACATTAATCATTAAACAAACAAATATTATGGCAGAAAACATGGAAAAAATCCGTCCTGCACTTGTCGCACTCGAAGTTGGCGATGAAATCACCTTCCACATCTCCAGGCTGAAAAGCGTCCGAACCCAAGCCTCAGAACTTGGTGCCATCTACAACCGTCAGTTCAAGACACGGACGGACAGGGAGAAACAGACTATTACCGTAATTCGTACCTTGTAAATCCTGGATTTATGCAGTTCCTCCAGTTTTTAGACCGCCTAATCCCTTATGACACGTTCCTAAACGACCTTGCGGCAAGGATTGTCAAGTATCTGAAATCCGACAATGCCGATCCGGAATTTGTCAGCCAAAGAAAGGCTTATGAGATGTTCGGCCGCCGGAATCTCGAAAGGTGGAAACGACAAGGGAAAGTGGTGTGCTACAAGAGACCCGGCAAAGTGGAATGCAGGACGGCTGACCTACGCCTCCTGCAACGCACAGTTCAGGACTATTTTGATAACACTTCTTTCGGTATAAACAAAAATAGTTTAGATGCAAAGAAGTAAGAAAACAATATCAGGATATGCCTATACTGTAATTTATAAGACATACGGAACAGGCATACGATAAAATATTACAGCGGATGAGAGAATTAGTGCCAACATGCGACCCGGAAGAGGTTTATTCTGTCAAACGGACTTGCGCCGAACTTGGCGTAAGCCACAAGACACTAAAAAAGTACAAGGAAAACGGCTATATCAAGCCGCTTAATCCCGATAATGCCAGCCGGCCAAAATACTCCGGCCAGTCCATAATTGATTGCTGGAAACTCCTGACCACGTTATGATAAGCGAGTCAACAATCAATAAGGTCAGGGAGCTTTCCATCGAGGATGTATTGGAGCCGTATGTCAGGCTTTCAAGGAAAGGCTCGACCCTGATGGGCATTTGTCCGTTCCATGAGGAGCGGACCGGCTCTTTTTCTGTCAGTCCTGGAAAGAACCTGTTCCACTGTTTCAGCTGCAACCGTGGCGGCGATGCCATTACATTCATCATGGAGAAAGAGAACCTTTCCTTCATGGAAGCCATCGAGTTCCTGGCCAGACGGCACAATATTACTATTGAGTATGTGGAAGAGCAGGACAAGGAGATGGTTACAAAAAATCGGCACAAAGAAATGCTGCTTGTTATACTCAGCCATGTACAAGATTTCTTTGTAGGTAGCCTGCTGATGCCGGACAGTGATGAAAGCCGCCTTGCCCGTGAGTATGCTTACGGAAGATGGCCGGAAGAGTTTTGCTCGGTCGCTGGTCTCGGGTACGCGCCGCGTGACGGAGGTGTGTTCCTGGAGTTCTGCCGGACAAAAGGGCTGGACGAGGATGCGCTTTTCGAGCTGGGTCTGCTCCGGCGTGGAGATGACGGCCATCTGTATGCCATGTTCAGACACCGGATTATGATTCCCATATGCAACAGATGGGGGCGCATCATTGCTTATACAGCCCGTTACATCGGGAACAATCCGAAAGCACCGAAATACATCAATTCACCAAACAGTGCGGTATATGCTAAGGGTGAATGTCTGTTCGGCATAGACAGGGCGGGCCGGGAACGCAATGCGGAATACTTCATCATCGTGGAGGGTGCACCTGACGTGTCGCGTATGCAGTCAATCGGCTACGACAATACCGTGGCCGCATTGGGAACGGCATGGACGGACAGCCAGCTTGAGCGGCTGAAAAAGTACATCACTTCATTATGCTTCATCCCTGATTCCGATGTCAGTGAAGGAAAGCCCTTCGGGCCGGGATTTGAGGCGGTCATGGCAAACGGGACAGCAGCTGTCAGGAAAGGCTTCCATGTAACCGTCAGGGAACTGCCGTTTGCCGAAATCCCCGATGGTGAAAACGGCTGGAATGTGAAACCCGGAAAGAATGATGCCGACAGTTTCATTCATAGCCGGGAGGATTACACCTCATTGAAAGAAAGGCTGTTTATTGTCTGGCTGGCACAGAAACGCTTTCTTGTTGCGGACTCTTTGGTGGAAGAACGGAAATGCGTGTCAGAGATAGCCGACCTGATGCGCTATGTGAAAGACCAGCTGGTGTTTAACCAGTGTATTGACGAACTGGCCAAAATCTAAGGAAAAGCCAAATTGTGGCGTGATGCCGTAACGCAAGCCCGTGGCGAGGCGCGGAAAAGACAGGACAAGCTCACACCAATGGACGAAAGGCAGCGTGAGGCGGAACTGCTTCGCCAGCATGGGCTGTTCATCCGGGAGAACTGTTATTACGCCACCGGAGATGACGACGAGGAGCCGTCAAGGATTTCCAACTTCATCATGGAACCGCTGTTCCACATTGAGGACGAGAACAACGGCACTCGCATCTTCCGTATGCGCAATACTTATAATATATGCCGTGTTATTGAACTGAGAGAGTCCGAATTGTGTTCGCTAAACAACTTTCAGCAGAAGGTCGGCTCCGTGGGCAACTATGTGTGGCTGGCCAAGATAGACAAGCTCAACCGTGTCAAGGAGTATCTGTACTCCAAGACCGACACGGCGGAACGTGTGCGCAAATTGGGATGGAACGCTGCAGAAGGCTTCTTCGCCTTTGGTAACGGACTTCTTGCTGATGGAAAATTTCAAGCTGTGGATGACCTCGGCATTGTCCGTGGTGTCAGCGGAAAGGCATACTATATTCCTGCCATGTCCAAAATCTACATTCATAACCCGGAGATTTTCCAGTTTGAACGTCTGATGGTACACGAGAACCGTAACGGCATAAAGCTATACGACTATGTGAAACAACTGATGGAAGTATTCGGTGAGAACGCTACCGTTGCTTTCTGTTATCTGCTGTCCACCCTGTTCCGGGATGTAATTTTCCGCCGCACGAGGCATTTCCCTATTCTAAACATCTTCGGTGAGAAGGGAACTGGAAAGACCACGCTTGCCACTTCATTGCAGGCGTTTTTCCTGCACGGCGTTGACCCTCCCAATCTCGGTGTCACTTCCGTACCGGCCATGAACGACCGGGTTTCACAGGCTGTCAATACACTCGTGGTGCTTGACGAGTACAAGAACGACCTTGACATCCGTAAGACAGCCTATCTGAAAGGACTTTGGGGAGGCGGTGGCCAGACGAAGAAAAACACGGGTACGGACGGCATGGCGGCACAGACCATTGTTAGTACAGGTGTGGTGCTTTGCGGTCAGGATAAGCCAACGCAGGATATGGCACTCTACACCCGTGTCCTGTTTCTCGCTTTTTCCAAGACATCGTTCAGCCAAAAGGAGAAAAGCCGCTATGAGGATTTGGTAGCCCTGTGCAACTTGGGACTGACACACCTGACCATAGAGATACTGAATTATCGGGAGTTGTTCGAGAAGAACTTTTCGGACACCTATTCCATCGTAAAACGGGAACTGGCCGCCAAGATGGAAGATGAGACGATACATGATCGAATTTTCGGCAACTGGGTGATTCCTTTGGCCACGTTCCGCACGTTGGAGACAGTGCTGGATGTGCCTTTCAGCTATACTGATCTGTTCGATATCGCCGTCAAGGGAATGCGCGTCCAGAACGAACTTGCCCAAGAAAGTTCTGAGGTCGCCGATTTCTGGAACATGTTGCAAGGTTTCCAGACGATGGGTAAGTGCGTGGAGAAGGCGCATTACCGCATCCGTTACCTGAAGAGCTTCCGTCCGTTGGCTGCCAAGGAAGAAATCGAGTTCATGGAAGCACGTCCCATTCTTTACTTGAATATGGCAGCCGTGGCCTCCCTGTTCAATAGCCGTAACCAAAATGCCACGGCCAACCGTTCCAACTGGTCAACCATCATGTCCTACCTCAAATCGCATCCGTCATTCCTTGGGCTGAAGCAGGACAGGTTCACCATACTCCTGCCAAATGGTCTGCCGGATTACACGATAGAGGTGTCAGGCGGCCAACAGCTCAAAAAAGTCAAGGTCAACCGTCCGAAAGCGTTGTGTTTCGACTACTTACAGTTGAAGGATATGTTTGGGCTTGACCTTGAAACGGAAATGGTTCAAGACGAAATGGATTTAGCAAATGAGGTCTCATGAAATGAAACAGTTCATTATTCCTCATCTTGCTTTATAATTCATGAGCTGTCTTTGCGACCGCCTTCCCTTGATATGATGCCTAATTCTTGAAAAGTTGTAATGTCACATTTGTCTTTAGGGACATTTCAGATATGGATAGGTCTTTATTCTCACGGATTAAACCTAACGTAATTATCTGACGTTCAGTTATTTCTTTCGTGACATCTTTCGTGATATGCTTTTGTCCTCTAATATGTAAGACCAGTTTTACTAGTATAAGTTCAGGCTGTTTTACTGCAAAATACCCGGTTGGCCTAATGCTGAATAGTTCAAACTAAGGAAATAAATCAATTTAGTAGATATGAAAATCCGGATATCTTTACCAAATGCGGAAGAAAACTTGTATATTTGCAAAAAATCAGCAAATAACAAGGTTAAATATATGATTCTCGAATTTTGTGTCAGCAATTTCCTGTCCATAAAGGATGAACTTAAACTATCCTTCGTGGCCACTACCCTAAAGGAATCCCTTTCGGAACCTAATGATGTCATTCCGCTTTCCGACATGGGATTGTCACTCGTGCGCAGTGCGGTGATTTACGGGGCGAACGCTTCAGGAAAAACGAATGTGTTGAAGGCCATCGCTTTTTACAAGCGTTTCATCATGGATTCGTTCAAGAACAGCCAGGCTGGCGAAAGCATAGACGTGGAGAACTTCCGCCTGAACATTTCCACCGTCCATGAGCCGACCACGATGGAGGCCACCTTCGCCGTCGGTGAATACATCTACCGTTACGGCTTTGAGGTAGACCCCAAAGCCATACATGCCGAATGGCTTTACCGCCGTATGAACAGGAAACGTGCCAAAGAGGTAGAGATATTCTACCGCGAAGGGGAAACAACCACCGTTCATGCTAAAAGCCCGTTGATACAGGATTTGGTCAACAAGAAAATGGTTCGCGGCAACGCGCTTCTTCTCTCCACTGCCGCCCAGTTCAACGAAACGACCGCCGTCAATATTCTGCATTGGCTTGGCGACACACAAGTCCTGTTCTGTAGCGAGGACGAGAAAATGTGGTCGCAAGCCATCAGGCATCTGGACGATGAAAAGATGCGTGAGCGTATAGTTCGTTTCGCCAAATATGCGGATTTGGGCATAGACAACATAGCCAAGATTGACAACCGCATCGTAAGCAGCCATCGTCAGTACGATGATGAAGGAAAAGCGACCCATAATGTAGCCTTTTCGTTTAACGGAAACGAATCCGAGGGAACCATCAAATATTTCTCCTTGGCATATCCTATCATAGATGCGCTGGACAATGGCAAACGTCTGGTGGTGGATGAGCTTGACTCCAAACTCCATCCGTTGCTTGTGCGCAAGATTATCACGCTTTTCAACTCGGCGGAGACAAATCCCAAAGGAGCGCAACTGCTGTTTACCACTCATGATACGTTCCTGCTCAGTGCAGGTCTGTTCCGTAGAGACCAGATATGGTTCACTCAAAAGGATAGTTTCGGCGCGACAGAAGCCTATTCATTGGCCGAGTACAAGGTGCGTGGCAGTTCGCTTTTCGAGCGGGATTATCTGCAAGGCAAGTTCGGTGCCACGCCCATTATTGGTGATATGGAAACAATATTTACGGCGGAGGGATGACTATGGGAAAGACAAAGAAGAAAGACCATCGTTCCGCTTCATTGACACGCCGCCAAAGCACGAGGGAAGTCAAGCAGTCGTTTCTCATCGTATGTGAAGGTGTCCGCACGGAGCCGGATTATTTCAAGGCCTTCAGAATGACCGCTGCCACAGTAAAGGCGGTAGGCCAGGCAATGAACACGACCAGTCTTGTGAGCAAGGCCATTAGTATCCGTGACGCCGACCAAAAGAAGAAGCGGACTTATGACCAATGCTGGGTAGTGTTCGACAAGGACGATTTTCCTGCAAAAGACTTTAATGATGCCATTGCCATGGCCGAAAGAAACGGTTTCAAGGTAGCCTATAGCAACCAAGCATTTGAATATTGGTTCCTGCTGCACTTCAATCTCTACAAAGGGGCGTTGCACAGGAACAGTTATGCCGACATGCTGTCAAGGCTTTCAGGAATACCCTATTCCAAGACGGAAGGATTCGGGGCTATTATGTATAACCGATTGCTCCACTTGCAACCGCAAGCCATTAAGAATGCCGTTACTGTCCTTGCCGATGTCTCACATGGTAATCCAGCTATGGAAGAATCTTCCACTACCGTACATCTGTTGGTGGAAGAATTGAACAAGTTTATCTGATTATGCTTGTTAAGGTCATCCTATGGATGGCCTTTATTTTATGGCATATTTCAAAATATAATCTGCACACATTTCAGGATTGACGTTGTTGACAAGATACAAGTTGCATCGTATCAGTTACTTGCATCAAAAACGATGCGTTGACAAACGTTGACAAGCGTTGACGCTTTTGGAAATCCTATGAATTTTGTAGCCAATGGTTGACAAAAACACACGTATCTATATTTATTCTTATTTCTATAAGAAAAAAAGATAAAGTATTGAATAATAAGCATTTCTGATAAGCTGTATAATCAAGTTTGTACATTGGCTTTCTTGTCAACGCTGAAATATATATGCCTATCTGTTTTTTAGATTTTTGTCCCGTTGCCATTTCATGTAAAGATGATTACCTTTCTGAACAGACGGACACATATTCCCTGAAAATCCTACAAACTACGTGGTATTCCCATGTTTAACCTGTTTCATTTTGATTTTCGGCATTGTATCTTTAATGCCAAAACAAAGTAGATATGGATATATGCAAACATTTTTCAGAGATAAAGCCGGAACAGTCGTATTCGGTAAGCGATGCGGCGCGTTTCCTCGGCATACACCGGTGTACCATCTATGATTACATTACCCATACGGAAAGGCCGTTGCCGTTCTTCCGGATGCAGGACAACCTGAGAATACAATTCCGTGGTGATGATCTGATTGCCTACAAGACTGCCGGCCTCCCGAAGAAAGGGCGCAAACGGAGATAGGATGAAAATTTCATAGCCTGCCACACCAATAGAGATATAGCAGGCCATGTTTGTATTCGTGGTCAATCTGCCAGCCCCCTGACCGCTTCAAGCAGCTTACAGACCATACCCTCCGCCGCTTCCATGTCGGCCAGTACATCCTTCATTCGGTAGGGTGCGCCGTTTTTGCCGTGTCCGTTGCTGTCCAGCCACAGATAGGCTTCCGCATCTGCATCAAAACCCTCGTAATACTCTTCCATGTCGTCGACCAGACTTTCAAGGCTGCGTCCTTGCATAGTGGCCGAAAAGAAGAAATCCTGTCCGGCAGGAGTGAATTGGGAAAACTCAAAGATGACGATATTCTTGTCCTGATGCTTCTCTGCATCCACATTCCATCCGTTTGTCTCTGCACATTGTATGACTTCTTTTATAATCTTGTTTCTTGTTCGCATGGTTATTGATGTTTTTGTCAGCCGTGGCACTCGGTTGATTGCACCACGGCTAACGGGTTGTCTAATCTTCAAATCTAGCTAGAAACTGCTGCAGACGGAAGTCCTGCAAATTCTTTAACGGCGTAGGAGTAAAATTCTCTTGTTGCCTTACTTGTAGCTTACCCAAGCCTTGTGCCGTAAGGTCAAGTTCCACTTCCGACAATTCGTTAAGTGATATATAGCCGTATTCATCCTCTGCAAGTCCTACCACGATACCATAAAGGATGGTGTCGTTCCCTTCTTTCTCGCCTTCAAGAATGAACCAGCGTACCGCTCCAAGAGCGAAGATTGCACGGCAAACAGCTTCTTTTCCCTTGCCGTCCTGGGAATAAAGAGGATAGCCTTCCAAGGCTTCCTCCAACTGTGGTGTCATCAGTCTGCACATATTAGTCAAATTCTATTTCATCGTCATACACTTCTATTTCCGCTCCGCTGCTGAACTGCATGATAAAGCCTTTTGCAGTCCTGCCCACGATGGTTCCGTGACAGTAGCCACGCCAAGGCGTGACCAGTCCGCATTGTTGCCCGTATTCGGGAAAATCTGTCTCATACATAATTGGAAAGTTTTTAGATGGTTGCTTGATAGTAAATTCTTGGCTCGACAGAAACATTGTAGATGTAGCTGCCACAACGTACCAACAGGCAATCCTTGCCGTAGTAAAGCCGTTTCATGCCCCTGACGCTTCCGCTCCTGTGGAAGTTTGGAAAGCGGTCTATGCCCACTCTCCGGCCTTGCTCGATAGTCATTCTCCTTGTCCGCATAATTCCTTGTGTTTTAAGAATTGGTGAAATCTGATACTTTTCCCTTTTGTGAAGCTCCTTTGAGCTTCTTGGTCGGGTAAACCGTTTTACGTGCAAATAGCCACTGCGGACACAAGGGAGAATAAGGCAAGCATGAGGCCGGAGAGTGCGGACGGAATACCCCAATTTTGGAGGGACGAGAAAATTTGCGGAAGGCTTCCGTCAAGCCCTACAGCTGAAAGCCCATGGCGGTGCTTGACATTTCTCCCGTTCACAGTAGTTTTGCACGATAAAACGTACCCGGCCAAGATGTCCAAAGGAGGCTAAGAAAAACTCCATAAAGCAAATCCTATTTATAGGATAGCATCCAAGTCCAATCTGTTTTCCAAAGACCGTTGCCATTGTGAGAACCTACAAAATGAAGCGTAGCGAAGTCTTGCAGGTTCTCTCTATGGCAACAGATTTGGGCTACCCAGACCATTGTAAATTCCTCTCAGCAGAACTTACTTGGTGCTGTTGGCACGGAGTAAGTCAGCTGGCTAAGTTCTTGAAAAGTCATAGCTATAACTAATATTTGGTGGTATTCGCAAAAATATTTCGATTTTAGATAGATTTATGCTCTAATCTCTAATTATTTGATTACTGTTGTCGCATATTAAAACAAAAAGATTCCAAGATGGAAGAAAGAAAAGATATTAATCGATTGAAAGTTGTACTTGCCGAGAAGAAGAGAACCAATAAATGGTTGGCTGAAACTTTGGGCAAAGATCAAGCTACAGTTTCCAAGTGGTGCACAAACACATCGCAACCATCACTTGAAATGCTGATGAGAATTGCTGAAGCGTTGGAAGTCGATATGAAGGATTTGCTGTGGCCATTAAAGCAACAATGATTTCTAAAATTTAACTGATACAGAACATTCAGTCAGAAAGGCGGATAATATGGAACATCCCAAACTAATAAATAACATCACTGAACGTGTGGCCGATGACTTGAAGAAACGGTTGTCACGAGACAGTCGTGTGTCGGTAGCTGCAGCCTCATTCTCAATCTATGCGTTCGAGGCGTTGAAGAAAGAGCTGGAAGATGTGGAAGAACTACGTTTCATATTCACCTCGCCCACATTTATCAAGGAAAAGGCCAAGAAAGAAAAGCGTGAATATTACATTCCAAAACTTAACCGCGAGCGTAGTCTCTATGGAACAGATTTTGAGATTCGTCTCCGTAACCAGCTTTCACAAAAAGCTATAGCCAAGGAATGTGCCGACTGGATTCGCCGGAAAGTGAAGTTCCGCTGCAACTCCTCACAAGAGCAGATGGGCGGTTTCCTACATCTTGCAAATGCTTCTGAATATGTTTATCTACCATTTAACGAGTTTACCACGACTCAGTTAGGATGTGAGCGAGGCAACGAGATATATAGCATGGTCAACGTACTTCCTTCGCCTACAGCCGAGGCTTATCTTATAATCTTCAATGAGCAATGGGAGAACGAGGCAAAGTTTTGCGATGTGACCGACCGAGTGCTTGAATACATTGAGACAGTTTATCGGGAGAATGCACCGGAGTATATCTATTTCATTGCCCTATATAATATCTTTAATGAGTTCTTGGAGGATATTTCCGAGGATGTGTTGCCCAACGAGCGCACAGGCTTCAAGCAGAGTATCATTTGGAATAAACTGTATAACTTTCAGCGTGACGCGGCTTTGGCCATCATCAATAAATTAGAAAAATACAACGGTTGCATATTAGCCGATAGCGTTGGTCTTGGCAAAACGTTCACGGCGTTAGCCGTTATCAAATATTATGAGAACCGCAACAAGTCGGTTTTGGTGCTTTGTCCCAAAAAGTTGAATGATAACTGGCAGACTTTCCGTGCCAACTACAAGAACAATCCTATAGCCGCTGACCGTTTACGCTATGATATTCTTTTTCACTCAGATCTCTCGCGTGATCGTGGATTAAGCAATGGGCTTGATTTGGAGCATATCAACTGGAGTAATTACGACCTTATAGTAATAGATGAAAGCCATAACTTCCGCAACGGCGGCAATGTGGACGAAGATGAAGAAGAGAATTTCGACACCAATCGTAAAGAAAACCGTTACGAACGGTTGATGAATCGTGTGATTCGCCAAGGAGTCAAGACCAAAGTGCTGATGTTGAGTGCCACACCGGTGAACAATCGTTTCAATGACCTTAAAAACCAGCTTCAGTTGGCTTACGAGGGGCGAGCAGACAATATCAACGCTGAGTTGGATATTGACCGTGGCATCGATGAGATATTCCGCAATGCCCAAACCGTTTATAACAAGTGGGTGAAACTTGATGCGGAAGAACGTACCACAGAGCGATTGCTCCGTGACCTTAGCTATGACTTCTTCCAAATGCTTGATGCCGTTACAATAGCACGTAGCCGCAGTCATATTGTAAAGTATTACGACACACGGGACATCGGCGATTTTCCCAAGCGGTTACCGCCTATTTCACGCCATCCGAAACTGACAGACCTCAGTAGTGCCATCAACTTTAAGGATATTGCACAGCAGCTTGAACTTCTGAACCTCGCCATATATACACCATCGTTGTATCTTTTGGCAAGTGCCAAAGACAACTACGCCATAGATTTTGAAGGCAATGGCAGCATTACCATTGACGGGCGTGAGAAAGGTTTGCGCAAACTTATGGCTACCAATCTTTTGAAGCGTTTGGAGAGTAGTGTAAATTCGTTTCGTTTGACATTAGGACGCATTAGGGAATATATCACCACCACGATAGAAATGATAGATGCCTATGAATTGAAACGAGGTAACGCTACAGTTGATGTGAGCGAGTTTTCTAATGAAGATTGGGATAGTACAGATAGTGAAGCAGATCCGTTTGCCACAAAAAAATCAAAAATTAGCTTGACGGACATGGACTATGTAAGCTGGCGGCGTGATTTGCAGGCGGATTTTGAAAGTCTGGAATTACTTCTTATCATGCTGCAAGACATTACTCCGCAGCACGACAGCAAGTTGCAAATGCTCATATCCGACTTAAAGGAAAAGTTTGAGCATCCCATTAATGAAGGCAATAAGAAAGTATTGATATTTACCGCTTTTGCCGATACCGCCGATTATCTCTACACCAATCTTGCAGAAGGCATCAAGCGAGAATGTGGCCTGAATGTGGCCCTTATCACTGGTACGACGGACGGGCGATGTACTATTCCAAAGATGCCATTGAGCTTCAACAATGTGCTGACTTATTTTTCTCCTTTGTCGAAAGACCGTGCAGCAATATTTCCCAATGCCAAAGAAGAAATAGATGTGCTGATTGCAACCGACTGTATCAGTGAAGGACAAAACTTGCAGGATTGTGATTATCTTGTCAATTATGACATCCATTGGAATCCGGTGCGTATCATTCAGCGTTTCGGCCGTATTGATCGTATTGGTTCACGAAATAAAAAATACAGCTGGTTAATTATTGGCCGGATATGGAGCTTGACGACTATATTAAACTTAAAGGGAGGGTGGAAAGTCGTATGAAAGTGACCGTCCTCACAATTACGGGGAATGGCAATCCATTGACTAATGGTGAAGAAGCCGACCTTGAATATCGTTGCAAGCAATTAAAAAGGTTGCAAGAAGAAGTCGTGGATATAGAAGAAATGGATACAGGTATCAACATCATGGACTTGGGCTTAAACGAGTTCCGCCTTGATCTGCTTTCATATATTAAAGAACACCCCGATGTAGAACATGCTCCATTTGGAATGAGTGCCATAGTAGCAAGTTCTTCAATGGCAAAACCTGGCGTGATATTTATCTTAAAAAACCGCAACAATTCTATCAATATTGACCGCAAGAATCTGCTTCATCCGTTCTATATGGTATATGTGGAGGAAGATGGAAATGTTGTAATAGACCATCTGCATCCCAAACAGTTACTTGACACAATGCGTCATCTTTGCAAAGGTAAAGTCGATTACAATCATACGCTTTGTGCAGCACTTAATCGCGAAACTTCGGATGGCCGACAGATGACAAAGTATAGCTGCCTGCTCCAAGATGCTATTGCAGGCATTGTTGAGATAAAACAAGAGAGTGATGTACTCAGTCTCTTTTCCGAAGGTGAAACTACTGCCCTCAAAGGTGATGTGATGGGACTTGATGATTTTGAGTTGATAGCATTTTTAATTATCAAGGAGGAAAGACTATGATTGATAATTTGTTTCCAACTTCAACACTTGTAGGCCGCACTGTCCCTAAGAAAACATTCATTGAGCAGTTGGGAGCCAATTCATGGCTAAAAGGAATTTTTACCAATTATATAGAACGCATTACTTGGGTAGCCAAACTTGCACCGTCTACTATTCACGTGGCTGATGGTCAGATGGTGCATGAGATAACGGTTTTCGAGGTAGCCATGAAAGTAAAGGACTGTCCTACTGACCTGTTCGCCTTTATCGACATATGGATGCCCCGGTACTTGTTGTTTGCCTTGGAATATGCCGGACAAATCAGCCTGCTCATTCACTATAAAGAGTCATCTGGAGCTACCACAGGGCAGAAATATCGCATTGTTCATGCTTACCAAACGGTTTGGCAAGATGTGGACAGTGTGCTGCTTTCTCTGCAAGGTCTGTCTATGGATGCTATTTATGAGAACTTTGTGCGGCAAATAGCAGGAGGTCAAATTATGTCCTCTGCAACCAACTTGCGGCAAGCCATTGAGGAAACTGTCAAAATGGAGGCTCTACAGGGCAAAATAGCCACACTCGAAAAACGCATGACTGTAGAGAGGCAACCACAGAAAAAATTTGCATTACATCAAGAAATACTTAAACTGAGAAAACAATTATGAGTATATCGACGCTTAATAGTGAGATAACAAGGTTGACAAACGATATTGTCACCTTGCAAAACAAATTGGCTCGTGAAAAGAAAAACGAGTCCGACAAGCGTGTAAAAATAGCTAATATCAAAAAAAAGATTACCAAGAATACTTCAGCAAGTACACTTTCTTCAAAAATGAAGCAGTGTGGGCAGCTGGAAAAAGAGATTACGGAATTTGTCAAGAAACAGGCAAAACTGCAGAAAGACATCGCAGCTAAACAGAAGCGCTTGAACGACAAATCAGCTTCACTGCTTAAGGAGCAACAAAAGGAGCAGAAAAATCAACAAGCGAAGCAACAGAAAATCATCAAATCTTATGAGACTAAAATCAGCAATCTACAAAATACAGTAGATGATTTGCTCGCTCCCGTTGCTATGAGCATAAAGGAATCAGACCAAAATGATGATATAAAATATGATGTTTTCATTTCCTATGCGAGCGAGGATGCTGATTTTGTTGAATCCTTAGTAGAAGAACTGCATAAACTCGACGTTAAAGTATGGCAAGATAAGCTTTCCATTGGCTGGGGAAATAGTATTAGACAGAGCATAGACCGTGGCTTGCTAAAATCCAGATTCGCTATAGCTGTTCTCTCGAAAAACTACATGGAGAAATATTGGACTAACTACGAAGTTGACGGCATACTCAATCTTGAAACCAATACTCATAAGGTGATTCTTCCGATTTGGCATAATGTGACTTTGGATGATGTCAAGGCATTCAGTCCATCTTTAGCTGGAAGAGAGGCACTTGAAACAAAGTCGATTACCGCATATGGTATCGCAGAAATATTGAAAAAAACATTGGACGAAAATAAGTAATACAACAATGGATAAATTAAAAATGACTACTGCCGACGGAGTGCAGGACAATGTGGAAAAGATTGCCTTGCTGTTCCCTGACTGTGTAACCGAAACTCGCGATAATAACACGGGAAGATTGGTGCATAAGGTGGATTTTCGACAAGTTGCGGCAGGAACTTTCCAGTAGCATCGTGTCAGACCGCGAGGAACGCTACCAGTTCACTTGGCCCGACAAGAGCAAGGCTATTCTCTTAGCCAATGCTCCCGCCAATGCCGCACTTCGCCCCTGCCGCGAAGAAAGTGTGGACTTCGACAATACGAGTAACCTCTATATCGAGGGGGACAACCTCGATGTGCTTAAATGCATTAAAGAAACTTATCTGCACCAAGTGAAGATGATTTACATCGACCCGCCTTATAACACGGGTAGTGATTTCGTGTATGAGGATGATTTTGCAGATTCGGTGGATGGATACCGGGCACGATCAGGACAGTATGATGAGCAGAGGAACCGCCTAGTAACGAATGCAGAGAGTAACGGACGCTTCCACACAGATTGGCTCAATATGATTTATCCTCGTCTGAAGGTGGCATATGATTTACTCCGTATGGATGGGGTGATATTCATTTCCATCGATGACCATGAGGTGGATAATCTGAAAAAAGTATGCAATGAGATTTTTGGAGAAAAGAACTTTATTGCACAACTTGTTTGGGAAAGGGCCTTTTCTCCAAAAAATGATGCAAGATTCATTTCCAACAGCCATGATTATATCGTGATGTTTGCAAGAAATATCGAGAGTTTTTAAATTGGAAGATTACCCCGAACAGAAGAAGCTGATGCCCGTTATTCTAATCCTGACAATGACCCGAGAGGCGTTTGGCAGTCTGATAATATGACTGTTAAGACATATTCTCCTTCAGGAGATTATCCTATAACTCTCCCTTCTGGGAGAGTTGTAGAGCCTCCAGCAGGACGCTGCTGGAGTCTCTCTGCGAAAGCTTTCGCAGAGAGACTCCGCGATAACAGAATATGGTTTGGCTCTGACGGCAATGGAACACCACGTATAAAACGTTTTTTAAATGAATTAAAGTTTGATGGCATGGCTCCGACTTCCATCCTTTTCTATAAAGACGTTGGACATAGTCAAGAAGGAGCACAAGAGGTAATAAAATTGTTTGGAAATAAGGGAGTATTTGATGGTCCCAAACCAGTCAGATTATTACAACGTCTAATTACTTTGGCTAATCTAAATGATGATTCAATTGTTCTTGACTTCTTTTCCGGTTCAGCTACTACTGCCCATGCATTGATGAAAACTAATGCAGAAAAAGATACGCATTGCAAATTCATTTTAGTGCAGTTGCCCGAAGAAGTCAGTGATACAAAGAAAGACCAAGGCTATAAGACTATTTGTGAAATTGGCAAAGAGCGTATTCGTCGCGCAGGCAGTAAGATAAAAGAAGAATCTCCATTGACCACACAAAACCTTGACACTGGTTTCCGTGTACTGAAACTCGACAGCACCAACATGGAAGATATCTACTATTCGCCGAGTGACATCAATCAAGCCAATCTTTTTTCGCTTGTGGACAACGTGAAGCCAGACCGTACCTCGGAAGACCTGCTCTTCCAAGTGATGCTGGAACTTGGGGCTATGCTCGACAGCAAGATTGAACACTGCTTGGTAGATGGAAAAACGATATGGAACGTGGCCGATGGCTACATCGTGGCTTGCTTCGATAAGGATGTGACTGACGATGTAGTGAAAGCTATTGCCAAGATGCAGCCGCAGTATGCCGTATTGCGCGATACATCGATGGCCAATGACAGCACCGCCACCAACTTTGAACAGATATTCAAGACTTATTCGCCAAACACGACGACTAAAATACTGTAAGCACATGAAACTGCAATTCAAAATACAGCAATATCAGACCGATGCGGTGGAAAGCGTGGTCAAGGTGTTTGCAGGACAGCCTAACAACGGCCTGCTTACCTACAAGGTAGACCAAGGCAAAGTGTATGTGGTGACTGGTGGCAAAAAGATTGAAGTGAAAGACCTTGGACTCAATCAAGATGACACCGGATATAAAAACAGCGACATCGTGCTTGATGATGAGCGTTTGCTCGATAACATCCGCCTTGTGCAGACAGAGCGCAATATACACCAGTCTAATGAACTCGTCCACCATCTTGGCCGCTGCCAACTCGATGTGGAGATGGAGACTGGTACAGGCAAGACATATGTTTATATAAAGACCATGTTTGAACTGAACAAACTCTATGGTTGGACGAAATTCATTGTGGTGGTGCCGTCCATCGCCATACGTGAGGGAGTAATGAAAAGCTTTGATAGTACCGCCGACCATTTTATGGAACTCTATGGTAAACGAGCACGATACTTCATTTACAACAGTGACAATCTTTCGCAGATAGACAGCTATTCGCAAAGTGCCGACATCAACGTGATGATTATCAACACGCAAGCCTTCAACACCTCGCTGAAAGAAGGGGCGAAGAACAAGGCTGCACGCATCATATACGACAAACGCGATGAGTTTGGATCACGCCGGCCAATTGATGTGATAGCTGCCAACCATCCGATTATTATACTTGACGAACCGCAGAAGATGGGTGGTGCTGCTACGCAGACGGCCCTTAAACGTTTCAACCCACTCTTTACACTCAACTATTCGGTCACGCATAAGGAGAGCCACAACCCGGTTTACGTATTGGATGCACTGGATGCCTACAACCAGAAGCTCGTAAAACAGATAGAGGTCGTAGGCTTTAAACTGAAAAACCTTAAAGGTACAGACGGTTATTTGTTCCTTCAAGAAATTGTGCTTTCCAAGAATAAAGCCCCACAAGCCAGATTTGAGTTTGAGCAACAAAGTACAACTGGAAGCATCAAGCGCACGTCAAAGCTGTTTTCCGTGGATGATAGCATTTACTACGCCTCCGGGCAAATGGGGCAATACGAAGGGTTGACCATTGCGGATATCCATGTGGACCAATACCGTGCGGAGTTGAGCAAGGTAGTGTTCGCTAATGGAATGGAAATGCACGTAAAAGACATTACGGGCAATGTGGAAGCCGATCATAAGGCACGCATACAGATACGCGAAACCATCCGTGCGCATTTCCAAAAAGAAAGCCGGTTGTTCCATCGTGGAATCAAGTGCCTGTCACTTTTCTTCCTCGATGAAGTGAGAAACTATCGCCAATATGATGCAGAGGGCAACCAGCTGCTTGGGCGTTATGGCGAGATATTTGAACAAGAGTACAAAGTTGCATTGAACGAGGCTCAAAACATGTTTGCCCCGGAATATATGTCCTATCTTGGCAGTATTTCGGCAAGCAGAACCCACGCCGGTTATTTCTCTATAGACAAGAAAGGCCGCGCCGTGAACAGTGAGGTGAAACGGGGCACAGACATGAGCGACGACATTTCGGCCTATGACCTTATCCTGAAGAACAAGGAAAGGTTGCTGAGCCTTGACGAACCTGTACGCTTCATTTTCTCGCACTCCGCCCTGCGCGAAGGTTGGGACAATCCAAATGTGTTCCAGATATGTTCACTCCGTCAGTCTAACAGCGTCAGCCAAAAGCGTCAGGAGGTGGGACGCGGACTGCGACTTTGCGTGGATTCTTATGGCGTAAGGCAAGACAGCGATGTGCTGCCTGACGAGGTACATAAGATAAATGTGTTGACAGTTATCGCCTCTGAAGGTTATGCCACATTCGCTGCAGACCTTCAGAAAGACATTCGTGCCGACCTGTATGACCGTCCCACAAAGGCAGATGTCGATTTCTTTATGGACAAAGTAGTGAAATGCGCAGATGGCACTACACACGCGCTTAATAAAGAAGAGGCACAAGACATCTATTTCACGCTTCGCATGAACGGATACATAGATAAGAAGGGCGAAGTAATGCCCGCATTTCGTGAGGATTTGGCTAATGGAACCCTCAAAGCATTCGAGGGGGAATTGGCTGCATATACCAAACAAATACACAAGCTGGTACAAAGCGTCTTTGATCCGTCCGCACTGGATGACCTTGTAAAGAATGCCACCAAACCTCAGACACCGGAAAACAAACTGAACGAGAATTTCTCGAAAAAAGAGTTTCAGGAACTGTGGCGACGCATCAACCATAAGTATGCCTACATCGTTGATTTCAACAGCGAGGAATTGATAGAGAAAGCATACACACATATTAACGCTGAATTGCACGTGTCGAAGTTGCGATATGTAGTCACCCGTGGCCGTCAGAAAGACGAAATAACCCATGATGAGATGAAGCAAGGCGAGATGTTGCAGCAGAATGAACAGGAGTAAGTGGTTTTGCGAACCGATACAAGTAGCCATGTGAAGTACGATCTGTTAGGCAAGATTGCAGCCGACACCAAGCTCACACGCCTCACGGTGGCCACTATCCTGTCGAAGATAAGTGCTGAGAAGTTCAATATGTTCAAGTCCAATCCCGAAGAGTTCATAGCCAAAGTGAGCCGTATCATACGCGAACAAAAGGCAACCGTCATTGTGGAACATATCAGTTACAATCAAATCGATGGCTCGTATGCCGCTGACATCTTCACCCAAGAAAAGCACACGGACTACGACCGTGCCTATCAGGGAAAGAAGAGCATTATGGACTATGTGTTTACTGACGGTACGGCAGAAAAAAGCAAAGAACGTGTGTTTGTGGAGAACCTCGACACAGCCAAGGAAGTCTGCGTCTATGCAAAACTCCCCAAGGGCTTCCATATTCCAACACCTCTGGGCAACTATTCACCTGACTGGGCCATTGCTTTCCAGGAAGGTACTGTGAAGCATGTCTATTTCGTGGCGGAGACGAAAGGTTCCATGTCAGACCTTGAACTGCGGGAAATAGAAAAAGGAAAGATTGCTTGTGCCGAGAAACTTTTTGAACAGATGTCCACAGCGGATGTCGTATATGGCAAAGTGGATAGCTTTGACACATTAATGGAATTGGTTCAATAAATAAGTGGGAATCAAGCAATAAAAAGAATATCAATAAGAGATATAAAAAGATGAGCCATATAACAAGACTTTCAATAAAGAATTATCGAGGTATAAAGGATTTGACCCATGAATTTGGCAATGAAAAATTTATTGTGCTTATTGGTCGGGGGGATTCTGGTAAAAGCACGATTTTATCTGCTATCTATGCGGTATTATCTCCATCGTGGAATATGACATTCAGCGACCTTGATTTTCATGATCAAAACACAACAACCCCCATAGAAATAGAGGCGACATTGAAAGAATTGCCAAATGAGTTGTTGACAGAATCAAAATACGGCTTTTACATACAAAATGATTTAAATGAAGATTGTCAGCAAGAAGATTTGTCTATAATAGTAAAATTGACTGTTGATGAAACATTGGAACCGCATTGGGTCGTAAAAGCACGTGAAGGTTTGGATAATGATGATAAGCCGATTTCCGGTGCAGACAGAGCCTTAATTGCTGTAAACTTTATTACAGATTACACAGATAATCAATTCGCCTATAACAGACAATCTCCATTGTATGCACTTACAAAAACAAAATTAGCTGAAAATAAAACCATTGAGCGTGTAAAGTCAGAGTTAATTCGCTCAATGGCTTCTTCTGCATCAGAAAAAGATTTATTACAACCACTGAATGCGCCATTGGAGGAGCTAAAAAGAACTGCCGAAAAATTGGGCCTGAATGTAACAGATTTATGCGCCCAATTAGATATTAAGGAAAATCCATATACAGGAAATAGCATTTCATTACATAATGATTCGTTACCATACCGTCTTCATGGGAAAGGAAGCAAAAGGCTTATGTCTATTGCTATACAATCAGAAATGACGAAGCAAGGAGGCATTGTCTTAATTGATGAGATAGAACAAGGGCTTGAACATGACAGGATTACGACTTTAGTGCGAATATTGAAAAATACGAAACATGGACAAGTATTTATTACAACTCATAATTCTAATGTAGTAACGGAATGTGATTGTAGAAATTTGTTTGTCAGATTACACGACTCAACGACATTATTAAATGTCAGTATGGATCTATATGCTTGCCATCGTTATAATCCAAATGTTTTTTTCGCAAAACGGATAATTTTATGTGAAGGCGATACCGAACAAGGCTTCTTGCAGTCTATTGATAGTTGGCTTTTAAATAATAAATTTATACCCGTTGGCGGAATTAAATGAAGTAAAGATTATGCTTGAAAAGTTGCGCATA
>OGGT01000452.1_pt1 | contig 22164 bp, 27 predicted proteins | sample 1571311 | NCBI WGS metagenome assembly OGGT01 (sample SAMEA2581931, study PRJEB24529) | metagenome | biome: Human gut stool | place: China | collected 2011
TCAATTTCACCCCACCGGCTCTGGCGGCGCAGGTTTTCGCTGAAGGCGATGGCCTGTTCCGCATCCAGGGTCTCGGCCCGCTGTATTTCGGTCCACGCCCTAAGCAGTTGCCAGACCTCAAAGGGCGCACCTTGACTGCTGACCACTACCGGCGGCCAGAGAGAATCAAGCCGCGTGATTCTCCCGTCAATAGCATCCTGGATGCACTGGTCAAAGAGCGGCTGCAATTCCTCCTGTACCTCGGGCTTCATCCAGTAACAGCGCCCGTCCTGGCTATTAAACTTGGGTAAATTCGTTGTTTTTTTCATTGCTATATAAAATCAACTTGTATGTTAATGATTTCACAGAAACCAGCAGGCCTTTATCCCGCATTTCCGGATATTCATTTGTCGTGCAATGCTTCCAGTCCGCAGGGTACTGGCAAACAGAGCCTGTTTCCTTGGAAATATATGCCCTTGTTGGGGCGTGCAATGCCGGCAGGAACAGGATAGCCGACAGGCACAGGATAATTTTTTGAATGTTGCCTTCATAGATGCAATTATGTATGTTTCCAAAAATATATCGTACTTCATTCCCGTTAGAAACAGAATCTCAAAAAGTTATACCAGCATACCGATAGATAAAACAGATCTCCGGCAATCAAGACAGTAAGCCGCTGTTTGAATTTCAGGTCACACTTTTCCTCCTTCAGCCTTCGCAGTTCCCTGAACATATAATTGAAGTCAACGGGAGTCCGGCTTAGCAGGTGGACAGGCAGTAAAATAATAGAGCCTACAAAATACCTCATTTCTCCGAACATGTAAAATGGGGCGAACAGGAACATCGGTATCAGTTCCCACCACCGGTAACTCACGTTCCTGTTCTTCTCTCTCTCCTTGTCAAGGCGTTCCTGCTCAGCACGGGCTGCGGCATCCAGTCTTCTCATGAAGGTTTCCTCCTTTTCTTCCATGATGTCGGCTGTCAACTTGTAGTTTACACCGCGTCTGTACAGTTCCAGCTTGGCCTGTCTCACTTCCTTGTCCGTATATTCTCCGGTTACATTGTTGGCCATCATCAAAAGCTCATCGGTAGCGTATTCTTTTATTTTCATTGTGAGTTGGATGGTAATATTCTGACAGAACCGATTATATCACGGGCTTCGGATTCATGGGTCTCGGTCGCTGTCATTGAAACGATAATGAAACCGTCCAACGCCTTTTTATTCAGATAAAAAATTATACTCTGATTAAAGTTCATGCTGCCACCTCTTTCCAATGGATATTCCCTTCTGCCCGAAATCCATTCAAACGGTATTCCGTTGATATTTACACTTTCGGGAGCGGTCCCGCTCATAGACTTCAACAACAGATTGCGTGCATTGTCGATTTCCTCGGTCGAAGAGAACTTTTTGTAGTTGAAGACAATGGTATTGCCGGCATTGCCCATAAGCTGTAAAACACAGTTGTCATCTGATTTTACTACAGCATTCCATCCTGTGGGATATGTACACCTCAGTCCGCATGCTTTATTCACATACTCTCTCCTGCCGTCTCCTATGCTTTCATCGCTGCCGCTAAATGTTGCAGGATTATCCCCTTGGTTGGGTATATAATTGGTATGATCTGTTCCACTTTCCTGTATTCTGCCTTCAGATTCACTTTCCTGTGCGTATTTCTCTAATGTACCGTATTCCCACATGTTCCTTATTTCCCTAAAATCCGAAGGTACGGATTTTGTCTGTCCCGTAAAAAGGAATGCGAACATTATCAGAAATGTCATTTCAGCAATATATGCGATATATCGTGAGGCCCTTTTAGAGCTATACTTGTCTGCCAAAAGATAAGTTATACCCAATATGACTCCTGAGACAAGGCCTCCTATATGTGCCGCATTATCTATTCCTTCTTCCTTAGTTCCAAGCAAAAGATTGTAGATTACAAAGAAACCTATGCTAAACAAAAGAGATTTTCGCTGGTGTTTTTCTATCTTGTGATTGAAGATCAGGTAAGAAAGGAAGATGCCGTAAAGTCCGAAAATAGAACCGGAAGCCCCTGCGCTTATCGTTTCGGGATGAGCAGTAAGGCTTGCCAATGCCGAGAATAATCCGGTCAGGAGATAGGCGGTCATCAACTTTCTGCTTCCGATAATCTGTTCCAAGAATATCCCGATGTATAATAGAGCATACATATTCATCAGCAAATGGATTATCCCGATATGGATAAAATTGCAGGTCACGGTTCTCCACCAATCACCGGTAAGTGTGAGCGGGCCAAAATCTGCACCCCATTTCATCAAAGAAATGCCTGTCGGTTCTATAAGGCTTACCCCACATATAGACATCACTATAAACAATGCCACATTTATATAAATAAGTAAGGGGGTTGCGATATTTCCTTTTCTTGGAGTTATTAGTGACCAGAATGACAGATCTTTGTTATCCTTTCCATTTGTCTCCTTATCGACAGGAAAGTTATATTCCTCAGAGCCTGCAGGGTTATTCTTTCTCTCTGTATCATCTGCATCAACAGTATGGACAGTTGATATGGTTTTTTCCTGATTATACCTGACCTTACCCCAATTAGCAGATTGCCCGGATGTGCATTCACACCCGGCAAAAAGATGCCCTTCTTGCCCGGCAGCACCGGCAAGTGCCTCCCTTATTCTTCGAATATTCCGTTTGTTATGTCCGAAAGAACATATCGAGGTACGCTTGTTCAGGTCGTTTACGCTATTGACCCATACCTGACCTTTGTCGAACACGACAAAAATCTGTTCTCCCCATGTCATACCCCAAAGGGAAGGATTGGTATGAGCCACGATGCAGTCCTCGCCGTAATGGTCTACGTCCCAGTCATAAGTTACCGACAACTTGTATATCTGGTCATAAATCGCCTGTTTGTCCAATGAGGTCGGTATGCTCTGGAAATCCAGCTTGCGCCGTTGGTGCCGGTAAAGTATAAAGGCAAGCAGTCCGGGAATGATACCGAGCCATAAAAGACCCTCTATATCAATATTGCTCGAATAATGCATCACTCCGCTTATGGAAATAAACATTGCGGCATAAAGCATCAACATATGCGATGCGCCGTAGTGGGTGTACGCCCAGCTGATAATTAGGGGAAGCGTCTTCTTTTCCAATACAAAGGCGGCAAGGGGAGCATTCTTTTCCTCACGGTAGCGAATCCGGTAGGCAAGCCACCATATCAGTTCGAACAATGCACCTATAATCAGGATTGCAACAATATAATCCGCTTCGTCCAGCTTGCTCTCCCTGGGTTTGATGGAATAAGGAACCCCGCCAAAGGTCAGTTCCTCGCAGGACACATCATAACCCTCGCTGGTAAAGTAATAAGTGTAAGTGTATTCCTCCTTGTTTTTGGAACTCGAATATGAGTTGCTGTTTGGCGGTACCGTTTTCCCGTTAATGGTTAACAAGGGGGGATTCTGGTCGGGACGGGCGTTGCAGGTCAGGATTGCACGGTACTTGACGTAATCGCTCTTCAGTTGCTCCACCTCCAGATGACATTCCAACTTGCTCATGTCCACTTCGGCAGGATGTACGGACACCCGGTATTCCGGCGTGGTATATGTCTTGCCATCGGCCGTCACGGATGCGACAGGGATTCTGGCTTCCCCACTGTTTTTGAACTGTACAAGATAATAGAAACCTGTTTCATAGCTATTGCTTTTCACACCGTTTATAATGGAACAGCTCTCTCTCTTATGCGGCTTCGGACCGTTCAACACTTTAATGCTGTCATTGAACACTGGGTAGGAAGCCGTGTCGAATCGGGAATTAACCAGTGCATACGTCAGCCGCAGTACCCGCCCGACACGGAGACCGCCAACCGTATCAAGCTCCGCATGAAAATATACGGAGTCTGCAGTCTCCGAAGCATGCGTATGGGCTACCGGCAAAAATGCAGATAGCAATAACAGGCAGACGAACATTCGGCTTCTGATGAAGCAGTATTTTGTTTTACTTGTTCTTTTTGTCATATATCGTTGTTGAATACCATATTAGCACTCCATTTTATAATATATTCCAGGTTATGTTTGGTGGATATGAGTTTGTACTGAACAGGTTGGGACACAGTGAATCCGTTTCCTGTGTCCCAACATCAAAGATTATCGGTCCTTGAACCTTGCCGGTTGTCAGTCGGCGTCGTTATCGCACATGTGCCGGATAAATGCCTCGTTCTTCTCGTATTCCACCCCGGTGAGGATGACAGGGTCTGCAAGCCCTACAATCTTGTACCCCTTGGTATATGTAACCAGGATGCAATAAAGCTCACGCCCTTTTTCATCCTTTTCCACTTGCAACTGCACCGGTTGGTCGTTGCCGCTGGGTAAATCGCACAGGTACTCGAAATCATGGCGGTTGAAGGCTGCTACTATGTCGTCCTTGTCTGTCATGCTGCTGATGAACTTCTTGGTCTTGTAACGCTTCACCTCGCCGCCACTTGTACGGTTATAGATTTTAAGGCCTGCGGCCAACGCGGTAAGGACACAGAAAACCGCCCCGATAACACCGGCTGTCCGTACCAGCCATGAGGGGATGAATGGCAGCCACCCGGGAAAAATGACAAGCAGCACACATACTGCCGTCAGTCCCCAGTAAATCATCGGTTTTACTTTGTCTTTCCGTTTCTCGAATTTCTCCGGCATGGCATCATAGACCTCTCCGAAATGGCTGGGAAAATGTTTTCCCTCATCCATAATTTTTTCTTCTTCCAGTTTCATTTTTCTCTGTTTTTTATCCTATATTGAAATTTGATTTTTTCCAGGGTGATTCGTCATCCTCCAGCAGCAGGCTTACTATCTCGTATGCCGTTTCACTGTCATCCGGGTCGCCGTGCCATACGCCTCTGCCCATGACGAAACTCATTCCGTATTCCTCCCATGAAGAGAAATGCTCAAGTGCCGTATCTGCCGCCGCCTGCATGATTTGCCACATTTCACCCTCGCTAACATAACCGCAAAGGTATGCCCAGCGTCCGAGGTTTACCAGACGCACCAGATCCCATGCGATGACGCTGCCCGGCATCTTCCCTCCGGGACACCATCCGTTTTCTTCCATGCTCTCCGCTATCAGGCAGACATCTCCTATCTTGCTTTCCTCGTCGTCTCGCTCTTCCTGTGATATGTTTTCGATTCCCCGTTTCCGGACTTTTTCAAGGGCTTCGTCGGCCTCGGCATGATGCCCTTCTTCAAGCAGCCACTTCACAATCTCCAGTGTACTCTCGCGGTCAGTCACATTCCACCAGCTCTCAATCGTGCTCCTGATGCTTTCGACATCTTCCTCAGGACAGTCAATCGAATCCACATTCTCGTCATTATACACTAACATGGGCGCACCGAAAGCCAGCAGCCGGAGCTGTGCCGTATCCAGTTTGCCGTCGTCGGCTTTGTTAATGGTCCACCCATCACTACCGAAGGCGTCCATCATCTGTGCCATTGCATCGGATGAGGACAGTTCCTCTCCGAGTGTGCCGTCCATCATTCCCTGCATCATCTGCTGGGCGTATGCCATGTTCTGACGGCCTGCCTGCGCCACCGTCTCCGGGTCTATGCCCGCCGCTTTCAGCATAGCTTCCTGCTGTGCCTGTACTGCTGCCATGTCGGGCATTCCCGCGCCCATCTGTGCCATGAGTTGTTCCTCCATGCCGCCGGGCATCTGGAATCCCGGGATATTCCCGAACATGGACTGTGCCTGTTCCATAGCCGCCTTTACTGCGGCTTCCTGTGCCGCCTTTGCCATTTCCTCCGGACTTTGAGGATTTGCTTTTTCTTTTGTCATATCATCTTGATTATTAAAAATGTGATACTCTATCCTTCGGCTCCTGCCGTCAGCAGGATTTCCGTTATTTCGTTGTAACCCCGCTCACTGGCATAATACAATGCCGTATGCTGGAGATTGTCCGCAAGGTTCACGTTCGCCCCATGCTCTACAAGGAGTGAGACAAATTCGTTGTTCCCTTCTCTGGCGGCAAGGATTAGGGGCGTTTCCCCGTTCCCGTTCTGCGCATCTGCCTGTGCGTGGGCTGCTATCAGGTCGTTGCCGATAAACTTGTTCCCGGACCATGCGGCAAAATGTAGCGAGCTGTTTCCGTCCAATTGGGCCTTGTTTACATCAGCTCCGGCACCGATCAGAAGCCTGGCAACGGCAAGGTTTCCTTTCATGCAGGCGATGATTAACGGGGTTTCCCCTACGTCGTTCGCCGTATCTATCATGTCGGGGTATGCAGAAAGTAGCGAGCGGACGATTTCCGACTGGCCGTTGAAAGCCGCCTGATGAAGCGGTGTGTTGCCATGTGTATCGGTCGTGCTTTCTACGGACAGACGTTCCACCACTGTACGCAATCCTTGTGCAGTGGCGTAGTCTATCGCCTTGTGCCCCGTGTTGTCGGCTATTTCCGTGTCCGCTCCCTGTTCTATCAGGAACAGGGCGGCGTCTGTACGCCTGTTGTCAAGCAGACGGATCAACGGGGTACGGCCATCGCTGTCCGTTGCATCAATGTCCGCTCCGTATTGTACCAGTTTCCCGATTATCTCCTTGTTCCCGCTCCGGGAAGCGGCGTGCAAGGGTGTTTCCGACAGGTTGTTGGCGATGGTCGCATCCGCCTCGCTGTCAAGCAGCAGGTTCACGATGTCCCTGTAACCTTTCAGACAAGCGTAATGCAGCGGCGTATTGCCCTCGGCGTCCCGCTTGTTCACGTCGATGCCGCCTTTCTTCAGGAATATCAGCACGATGCCTTTCTGTCCGTTCCGGCAGGCATTCAGAAATGTCATGTTGTTGTCCATACGATTCTCAGCTGTATTTCAATAAAAATTTCACAAGGGATTCGTCGTTCTTCTTCGCCGCAATGTCCAGGGCTGTCAGCCCCTCATTGTTCACGGCGTTCACGTCCGGGGTACCGAAGTCCATCACGAGGGCGGCGGCTTCCTTCGAGCCTCTCATCGAGCTGGCTGCGATATAATGCAGCAGGGTATTGCCCCATTTGTCTCTGGCGTTGATGTCCGTTCCGGCTTCAAGCAGGATCTCAAGTGTCTCGGCATCCTGTTCCGTGCAGGAACGCCCGTCGTATGGATATGACCTCGGCATGGCCGCGAAACGCGGTATGTTGCCGTCCCAGTACCGTCCCCCGTAGAGATTCATCGCAGGGGTCTGTCCCTGCATGTTGGCGGCATTTACATCCGCCCCGTTCTCCACAAGATAACGTACAGCCCAGATACCCGTATCATATCCTGCCCCGCGGCAGGCGACGGACAAGGCTGTGTTCCCCTCCTTGTCGGCGGGGCTTTCCGGGTCCCACCCGCATTCCGTCAGGCATTGAAGGAAATGCAGACATTCTTCCTTGTCCTCGTGCTCGTGTCCTCTGTTGCTCATCCATACGGCAAAGGCCGTCCGTTCTTCCGCGTCCCTGAAATTGGGGTCGGCACCGCCTCTGAGCAGCATTTCCGCTGCGGTGAAGTTCTCCCATGCCAGGGCGCAACCCAACGGGGATTTGCCCTTGAAGTCGGTCATGTTTTTATCCTCGCAGATGCTTTGGGTATCTACTCCGGAACGCAACAGGGCATCCAAGGCTGTCATGTCATTGTGCCATAATGCCTGGAAGATGTCCAGCCCTCCGGCGAGGGCGGCCAGACCGTCCGTTTCGGGGTCCTGTCCCGACAGCAATGCCCCGATTTTACGCGCACCGCTTTCCACGGCTATGTCAAAGGCGGTTTTCCCGATGCAGTCCTTTTCTTCAGGGTCTATCTGTCCGCTTTCCAGAATGAGCTTTGCGGTGTGGCAGCACTGTCTGTCCGATTCCCGCAGGTTTTCCAGTTCGGCATACGCTTCCTGCTTGGATTTGTCCGAGTACCACCGCTGGGAAAAATCTGCTATCCGTCCTTCCGTGCGCCTGATATCGTCCGCAATAAGTCCGGCAGACAAGCAGATGACGTGCAGCACGTTTCTGCCGCTCCTGTCTGTAGAATCAATGCGGTTCCCCGTCGTCAGAAGGGCATCGGCCATCTGGAAATTGCGGTTGCGCACGGCTTCGATGAGGGCGGTCGTGTCTTTGCCGGAACGGGGCACTCTCGCCCCTTTGGACAGGAGCAGGCCGGCAATGTCGGCATCGTCCGGTCGGGGACCGCGTCTTGCCATGACGCACAGTGGTGTGTCGCCGTCATCGTTTTTCACATTGGGGTCCGCGCCCCTGTCCAGCAGGATACCTACGGCTGTCATGTCTGCAAAATGGCAGGCCGTATGCAGAGGGGTATTATTCTTGCGGCTTTCGTCCAGGCTGTCAAGCGGGACATCCTGGTATGCTTCGTATAATTCGGAAGGTTCCGAATCATGGGAAGTGTGCAGATTGTAGATTTCTTTATTGGTCATCATTGTTGCATGAAGTATTGATTAACGTTTCAATATGTTTGTATTTCCCGCCCAGCCGGAAGGAAATGGCCTTGAGTTCTCCGTACAGATGCTGTTTGCAAGCGGCTTCCGCCTTCAGGCGCAAGATCCGTGTGTATGCCAGCGGCTCGGGAGTGCCTTGCGGCATGGGGCAGAACGGTGACTCCTCGTCATGGAGGTAACGGAGGAAGGCTTCAGGAAGTCTTTCCGTGCCGTGGCCGACATTCATGGGCACAAGGCGTTCGGCTTCACAAAGCAGCCTGTGGCACTCATCGTACCATTCCACCATGAAACAGCAGAGGGCTTTGTTGTACAGTAGCTTAAAATCCTTGGCCGGAATACGGTCAAAGCACACATAGGCGGAAGAAAAAGCCTTGTTGCTTAGGAATGAAACTCCAGCAGCGAACAGCTTGTCCGCATCTTCTTTAGGTATGCCTGGGGTATTTGCAAACTGTGTCATATCAGAAAGTTTATTGGAATTTATAAATGACTTTTATTAAGTAGCCATGCTGCCTGCCACATTTTGTTGATTTAATGATCTAAAATTAAATTCTGTATTGTATTATTTTTCCATATAAAGCTGAAGCTATAATCCAAATCATATGTGGTGAAGGTGATTTCCCAGCTATTGTTGTATTTCTCGGATAATTTGATTTCTTCAGGATAGAATCTGTTTTGCCACGAGGCATATATTTCTTCCTTATGTGCCAACCGGCTTTCATCAGGCAAGCGGCTTCCCACTCGCTCATTCACTGATTTCCAGTTTTCCAGCAACACCTGTAAATCCAATATCTGCCGGGGTAATGGAGCCGAAGTGTCTCCATCCAGCCAAATCACTGTTTCAGCCGAATATGATGGCAACTGTAATGTACACCACCAGCCGCATCGCTCGTTCGGCCACCAATCGCAAACTTTGGAATGAAAAACTCCCAAGCCTTTTATCGCATATTCTCTTTTTCTTCCCAATAAAGCAATTGCCAGCTTCTTGATATGATTCATTGTTCTTGTTTTAAGTGTTATTTGAGAATGAGTTTTATGGTTTGAAAAAGAACACCGGTTGGGGCTACCTTTCCTTGCAGCCGATGAACTTGCTTTTGTATATGGCATACTCTACCGTATAAACAGCCAGTTTCACGCCTAAGAACATGCCAACAAGCAATATATATGCTACAAAACAAAAATGATTATACAGGAGGTCTGTCAAGAATATAGGTATCAGCAGGGCCGTGATTGTAGCGTTCTGAAACCATTTCTGTACTTTCAATAACAGGTCAATGTACAAGTGATTCTCTATGTAGCTGAACCCCCATCTGTAATTATGTCGTTTCAGGTAAGACAACGAGAACCATAGTCCTGTAAGTGAAGCGATAAGGGCTACATACCACCATGCATCCATGTATGGGAACATGCTTTTTAAGAATGTCAGCAGAACAATGCCAATGATGCTGCATTCATAGACTATTCTTACTTTTGTTGTATTATTCATATATATATATTGTTTGTAGAAACGCCATTGGGTTGAAGCACCTCCGCATACGAAGTATTTCTGTATCTTCCGGCGTGATTTTACGAAAATTTGATTTTCATGCCAGAGCCTCGATGTAGCTGTTCTTGACAGCAGCCATCATAAAAGGCATTTTGATATATCCGTTCGCTCATACGATTCCTCCTGCAATCGGAATAGTGCCGGTACTTCGCTTTCGGGTCTTCCGGTATTCGACACATTCTGACCGACCTGCCCGGAACACACAGCAGGCCATTCCCGGATGCTCTATCCGGATGTAATACGCATCATGTTTTTCTTCCATGTACAGAAGGATGCTTCCTCTTTGTTTCTGAATCTTATCCATGTTGCCGAAACTAAATTCATATGCGCAAATATAGCAAAAGGATTGCAAAAACAAACTGACCGGTCTGTTTTATTGTGTTAAAACTTATAAGAAGGATGATTTACGGATATGGTTTTTACCGGAAATCTGCTTTCAGACCTTCAGTAAAGAGCAAAGGAAATGAAGCCTCTTTGTGTAAATCGCCTGATATTCAGCATTGAAATCTACCGACACCCTACGTGCCGTTGATGCCTTCTCAACATACGGCTTAAATCTTTCAACTGTACATTCCTTTCGTATATTCCGAAATCCGATTCCCTGCAATACTTTGAAAGGAGCATTGTAAGATGCTGTCTTTCTGCTGCCAACTACTGAATTCTCTGTTATACAATTCTCAGCCAATGGCGATGCGTTATGATGAAATAAAGCAATATGACCCAAAGAGGATAAATCACCCAGGACATGATGCAGGAGAACCTTTGACTGCCAAACAGCAATGGCTTTTCCCGCATTATTTCAATTCCCCTTTTCTTTTTGATGTAATGCCTGCTCATGAAATGATACATGATGCAATAGATTAGGATGAAGAAAATAAACGGCAAATCATAATCGAAGTTATCTTTGACCAATGGATAAATCAACACTATTGCAGGTAAAAATAATAGTCCGCAAAATAGCATCACAGTTCTTTCATGCGGGTTTTCCAACCGAAATTTGTCCCGGTTGAATATGAAGAATTGATAATACATTGCATCGAAGAAGAATTTTATCAGTCTGATTGCTTTCATGCTTGCTTTACATTATGGCAAAAAAAACGATATATTATCGTCTAACGCCCATATCGTCCTTGCTATCTTTTGCCAATGAATTATTTGTCCCAATTTATAATATCCGGCAACTAATCACTATTGGGGTGATTAAGTCGTTTGCTGCCGGCATACAGTTTCATAGCATAAGAAATAATCATTACCACCGTAAGATAAGTCATGATGATTGCGCCAACAATCCAACAAAAGTAGAAGTTGTTTTCATCAGACGGTATCATATTCTCCGGCAGTACCCCTGTGCGTTCATATTCCGCTTCGTATGTGCCAAGTGTTGGCAGTGCGCTAAACCATAATAGGCTCCAAAGGTTAAAAACAGCTTGCAGCAGAAGAGCGGACAACCGACACAACGTATTGCGTATCGCTATATCATACAATATATAAATGGGACAAATGCCAATTAGTGCCATCATGCTTACCAAAGGTCTGCGGTCGTCATGGGCAATCCATTCTCCCCCTTGCATTTCTATCGCATAATATTCAAAGTATAGAATAACAGCGAAAAGCAAGAAGTATATCGTGAACTTTATGACATTGGCTTTTCTCATTGAATTTGTATTTCAAGTTGGCAATCCTAATCCACCGTCTAAAATTACGGAAAATAATGGAGAGACTGACCATACGGCCGGATTTTTTATGAATTATCCATACCGATTGGTTAAATACCCGCAAATGAATAGGTAGATTCCATAAATTACAATAGACAATCCCATATAGACGAATGCCCTATGAGGGAATATATCCAGATGATTGCTCCATAGCAACACAGGCATTATCACCGGGAGTGCTATCAGGAATTTTCTTCGGGTAAGCCGTAGGATGAACATGCCCGCCAGCAAAGTCAAGAACAGAACGGCAATGCTGAACCGGAAGAGGATGCCTATCGAAACGTCCATGTGCGCAATCGGTTTGCATACATTGATTTGATTGAGGCATACGCAATATGCCGCACAGCAGATTATATTCAATATGACAGGGACAAGTATTTTCATGTCATTCAATACCGTACAGCTTCTTTTTGGCGCAGACAAAAGAATTCCAATCCTGGAAAAGTTCTTTGATGCGGTTCACATATTTGTTGCCTTTCTTGTAGTCCCAATCCCAATGTACCCAAACCGTGTGGTATTTCTGGTTCGTGTCCACCGAATAGTGGTGCGTTTCCATTAGGATGTCGTCAATGTGGTTCCTGAAATCTTGGATGTTGTCCCAAGTGGAGAACTCCGGGTCGTATTCCTCTCCCTCCTTGAAATTCTTCGTCATATACTTTGTTTCTTTGTAATAGGTGCGGGATATGGATTCGTATTTCTCCAAAGTGTCCAGCGGCAATGTTTCAATGTCGTATTTCTCCACCATCTTGCGCAATTCGGAAGTGTCGCAGGGTGCATTGCTTACTACAAAGGCTTCGTGTTTCATGCCATCGTTCAGTCTTGTGAGAATCGGATAAAACTCCGTCGGTTTGTCAGGATTGTACCCGCAAGCCAGCCATTTCCACATCAGCAACCCTGCTGCGAGGATGGTCAGGATAAGTATTGTTCGCTTTTTCATGGGCAACTTGGGTTTAGCATACATATCAACTTATTTATCAGTCTTTGATTGTAAGACATGCCGTAAGCCCCAACAGTATTCCGTCTTGCTGTGGCTCTGGTAGCAATTATCTTCATCTAAATAAATATCCAACTTCCAAAAGTCCAAATCCTCTTTGCGGATGACATCGCCGTAGTTATCTATGAAAACAGCCACCTCGTCCTCCTCTTTCCAACTCCAAAGGTAGGGCAACCTGTAGCGGACAGTATGATTTTCGATATACAGTTTCTCCAAATCCCCATCTGCCGTACAAACTATTTTTCCCAAATACTTGCTCTCTTGTGGAGTATGGAAGATAATGGTCGGATGAAGCTCACGATATAGCCACCCCGACAGCACAAGGGCAGCTATAACGGCTATTGTCTTTACCAATCCTTTATGTTGTTTCAATCGGACAGTCATATTCTCCATTTTGGTTGCCAATGATTCAGCAGGAAACACTTCGACCTTATCCTGCGTTATGGGTTATGTTTCAGTCTGATACAAGCGTTATCTCGCCATCGCCTCATGTGCTGTTAAGCAACAGATAGAAAGTCGCGAACTGGACTATCAGAGAAACGACATAGATGCCGTAATAGAGCAGATATTTTTTCTCTTTGTCAAACTTGGCGAAATACTTTCTGTACTTGTCGTTCTTGAACAGGAATATGCGATTGGCATAATACAAGAACAGCACGATGATTGCGAAACACAAAATACAGAGGAAGATGTTCCCGACAATCATATCCAAAACACTCAATAATTCCACCCTGAAAATCTTGATGCAGGCAAGGCAGACAAGACAGAGCATCCAAAAGCTGATGATGCATGGGGTGTTAGTCGACCAAATTATGATAGAACCATTGATGCCTTTATGCATTTCGGCTGCTTCTTGTTTCTGAGCCATCGAAATGCCCCGTTTTATATAGCGGTTGTCCCATTTCGAGAGGCTTAGCCAATAGAAAGGGTTTAGCATCCTCTCGAAAATGAAGAACAGCAGCTTATAAGTGCAGTAATAATTTATATTGTAATATATCTCCAATAATTTCATCATGATTTTGATGGCTTAACTCAATACATACAATGCCTTTATTCTAATTCACATTTTTATTGAAGCATCCCTCTGAGATTATTTCTCCCTATCAACTCTTATCATCAAAGGCCACATCAAATCATCGCCTATTTCGGTAATGCTCCAGAAACGTCCTTCTCCATATACAGCATATTGCGACAACAAAGAGCAGCCCGGTGGATATTCCTTATGCCAAGTTTTTCCTCCATCCTTGCTGTAATAATAGCGATTCTTATATTCATTAGAACGTTCCCAACTAACTACACCTATATAATCGCCGCATACAGAATACGTGCCTATTGGGAATTTCACTTTTATCATGTTTCCTGTATCTAAGTTATATATCAAGAATTTACAGTTATTATCCCATTGTTTTTCCCTGCACGTCATATACAAGGCATTTCCGGTGTCATCTGTTTGTATCGGGGAGTCGATGCAATACCCTTCAGGCAGTGCTATTGGTACTTCTTCTATCTTGTCTGTTCGTACATCCATCTTCCAAACACTTTCCTTCCCATATAACCCCCACAAGAAACCGGATCTGGTAACGGTGCAAATAAGCCTATCGTCCATCTCCACTTGTTGAAGAGGTAACCATGTCCTTCCTCCGTCTGATGTCTTGTACAGTTTTTTCTGTTCTTGTTCTCGGTCATACGTCTGCATGTAACCGACTTTATCGTTGTAAAACACAATTTCATCCACACTCTCTTGCGTGGAAAACACTTTTTCCCATGACCGACCAGCATCTTTCGACACCCACAATCCGTCTTTTTCATCAGAAGCTTTACTTTGGATCATGCAGAGAAGACTTTTATCTGCCGACATACTGAGTTTCGACAAGCTACGCGCTTTGCCAAAGGAAGAATACACAAATGTTTTTCCGTTATCTTCACTGCGAAGCACAAAGGTTTCAACGCCTCGGTATATGGACTCCACATTACGATGATCCTCACAAAGCAATATGCCAGTACTATCATCCATCAGATATATGCCTGTTACTTGACGGTCTTTCCACACATCTTCATAATCAAATAGAGCCTTGAATACATATTTGCCCTTTGCTCTTGTACAAGATTCAAAATTCAGCAACATAAGTATTATAATGAATTTATATATTGATAAGAATACTTTCATCTGCATATCTTTGTTGTTGTTAATGGTTTGAAAAGGAACTCCGTTTAGGGGTTATCTTTTCTTGTTAGGTATCTGTAATTAAAAACTTTGTTCAAATTACATTTTTGTAGCATTCTATCCATTTTTTCATTTTCGACATTATTCTTTCTGAAATGGATATGGACTGATTGTATCTTAGGTAATTGAAGGAGCCTTTCAAAACTCTCAGTTGTTAGTCTCTGCAATTCCGTTGCACGGAAACAAACTAAATTATTCAATTCAAAGATTTGTTCAATACCATATTGTAAATTAGAACAACCATACAAATCTAATGCTTCTAAGTCTTTTAATATAGTCAGATTAGGAAGTGCTTGTATGTCATATATCCAATGTAATATCAATGCTTTCAAATAAATAAAACGAGAAATATATGAGAAGTCAGAGCATTTATTCTGCCTTTTCAGATAAAGGTATTCTATGTTAGGAAATTTATCGGGTAATACCTTTCCATTGATTAGTTTAGAATGTATCTCTAACATTCTAATATTAGCATTGTACTTCAACAATGAAGCGTCCAGTTCTTTAACAGACAGCACTTCTAATTTGGGTAATGTATTGATTATATCTGTTTGTCTCTTATTCAATCCAACGCTATCCCCAAGTCTGAGAGAACGTAAATTTGGTAAATTGCTGATAGCCTCTAATGATATGTTTTTAGCAAAATGTCCCAAAATACTAAAGTGAGTTAGCAATTTTGTATTTGCCAAAAAATCCATAGTTTTTATTACCTGATAAGGTTGTTCATAGTTTACCACAAGAAGTTGTTTTATATTAGGCAAGTAAGTAATAATATCAAGATTATAAATCAACTTCTCATTTTTGCAGAAGTCGCTAAAATCACAATGCAGAACAATCCTAAAATCCTTTGTTGAAAGTAATTCATTGATAGCTTCCAATTGGATTTTCTGATAACCTTGCTTACGTGGGAAACAAAGTTCTGTCTCCGGTATAAGGCTTCTTAATTCAGTAATATCTTGTTCTCTAATTTCTATCATGACTTGAGATTTAATGATACCTAATGGTTAGAAAGGAGCATCGTTAGATGCTATCTTTCGTTGTTAGATATTTATTGCCCTTTCCCGTTTGGGAACATGGAACAAAAGTCGCCTTTATAATTCGATTATTACAGTTAAATGGTACATAAGCCACTTTACTATCAATACTTAACGTGTCGTTTAGCTGTTTCAAATGGGAAGGTTCATTTCGTAATAAGACTTCCAATTTTGAAAAGTCCACAGAACTGTATATCGGATAGAAACCGGAAAAACATGTAGGCGTTATGTAAGCAATTTGACTTTCATAGTCAAAGAATAAGAAACGGTTTCCGTCTGCCACATTATCATACACGGCAAAGCAATCAAACTTTCTTACTCCATTGATTGTATAGCTTTGCATGAAGTCAATACTGCTATCATCTACCGCTTCTAACTCAAAAACAACACGCTTTTTACCTTGTTGATTAAAACACAGCCTATATAGAATTTCAAATTCTGTTTCTTCTGTTTCTATATAAAGGGTATCTTGTTCAATCAAAGAACTATACTTGGCTGGATTTTGTTCCACATAGCCGTTTTTCGCTATAACACAGCAAAGTGGGAAAAGGAGCAAACTATATAATACAAATATTCTCATGTCTTTATATCTAATGGCTGGACGGGGAACGGCGTAAGTCCGTTATCCCGGCTTGTTATGAACTTACTTTACCTCTTGTGCCTTTTTATTATTTGCATAGCGAGCATTTAGAGTGTCCCGCCATTCTTGACTTGGACAAGAGTTTATTAATTGAATATACCTATCATCATCAACACTGACGGACTCTACAAGTCTTAATAAGCTCCACTGCAAATCATAAAAAGCATTTTCAGGGAAGATTTGAACCAACACCATAGCTTCATCAAATGATATGGGGAGTTGTATTTGTTCTAATAAAGTATCATAAGCATTTATCAACTCATCAATGCTATCAGGATCATTGATACTTTCATTAGGCATACGACCTAAATCTTTCAACTGTAAAATTTCATTTCTCATATCGTGTATTCTAATTGTTCATAATGGTTTGACAAGAAGCTGCGTTTAGCAGCTAACTTGGCTTGTTAGTAGCTTCATTAATCCCACATAAATCCCCCTAAAAAAGTAAGACCGTTATAATTATCCAATTCTTCAATATAGTTTTTGGGTTTATTCCCGTTACGGAATAATTCTTTTTTGAGAATGAATATTTTTTGGTCTTTTTTCTTATCACGAAAGCCATTAGGGATATAGCAGAACGCACAATTTGCCATTCTAATTTTTTGCTTTTCCAAAGTAAAATCTACTGCATCATATAAAAATTCATCCTTAATAACGTTCCGTACTAACTCTTTGGCTTCAATTATATTATCTGCAAATTCTATGTGCAAAAATTCTGGATAGTAAAAATTTATCCCTAAATCCTTACAAAATTGGCATCTTAACATTGGACTTGGACGCTTTTTTGTCTCTCCATTATTGAATTTACGCAATTCTTCAAGATATTCATCTTGATTGAAGTATTGCATAAATTCATCTTTACTTTTATGCGTTATTCCAACCCAAGTTAAATTGCGCAACCCTGCTAAAGAAGATGATATACCTTCTATTTCGTCTGCTTGAAAATCAAATGTTCCTAAGAAAAACATACTTTTAGCCTTCTTTGCCTGTGTACGTGTTATATCTTCTCCAATATTATAACAGATAGCGGCATTTGCTTTTTGTATGTTTTGCTCTTTACATAGTTGCATTACTTTTTCTGTTTTAGCTGGTATCATTTTAACCAATTCATCTATACCACATGGTGAAAATTTCGTTACAAAAAAATCTTCATCATAACTTGATATATTAAGTTCTTTGCAGAATTGACAACTTAACTCTAAATTATCTTCGTCATGTTCTGCCCACCATTGACGGAATTTTGATTGATCTATATAAGTTTCAAATTCAGCATTTGAATGAAACTGTCCAATCCAAATATAAACTTTACTCATATCTTTTATAATTTATTGGTCGTTAAACTGCTACTAATGGTTCAGCAGGGAACGGCTTGCCGTTATCCTGCTTCGTTAATGGTATATTTATATTTTTCCATGTCTATAAAATACTTCTACGAGAAGGCAAGCAAAGGTTGCCACTATATATATGGCAAGTATCCACGCTCCGGCTTTACGTTGCACGGGGGTCTCGTCCTCATACTTGGCTATAATTCTTTTATACCTTTTCTTGAAGAAATATCTGCCACTCAACAGTGCTATCAAACCACCCTGAACGATATAGTGTTGAGTATCGGACAGGGGTTCAACAATTCCATATTGGATTAATATGCCCCATACGGTTATTACATTGGCATATAGCGCGACTGAAAAGAAAAGCATTGCAAAATATACGGCTCCCTCCGCTACAGAGGAATGGAGCCACAATCTATAAAACCGATAATAAAAATAATCTATCATAAAGTTACCATTAATGGGATGCAGCTTGCTGCCGTTAGGCGGCACAGGTGCTTGTTATCGTCATATTATACAGGTTTCATCATTATTTCAGGAATATTCCACATAGCTTTTGAATTATTCCAATCATGTTTGTATTCAATTATTTCGGGATAATTCTTTTGGCAGATTTCTGAAATAAATCGTTTGAGAATATCTTCACTGACAATAGGCTCAAATCGCCAAAACAACATAAAAGCTATACCTTTATCACATAATGGATGCCTTAAAATATGAAAGACTGTATCTATATTTCCAAGAATGGGAAGATTGCAAGCTATACCATATAAATCCATAGTTGATGAACAAGAATTTATCTGCTTATTCAGATATTCGCCAAACCAAGACTTCACGTCCTGTTCATCATAAATACTATATGGTTCTTCTCCTTTAACGTCTTTATACATAAAATTGGGAATAACAAAAATATCCTTTTTGTCGTTTGCCGGATTGTAATGTATATCTGTTTTAAGATAAAATCCATTAGTATAGTTGATGATGATAATCTTTATAAGGTGGAACACAGTGATGTCCTCTTTTATTTGGGTTTCATTCCACCTATAAACAGTAAAGTCTTGCGGTTGTGCCTGCCAAAAAATCATTAAAGCAGTGGCTTCGCTACATATAGCTTGCTTCACAATCCATTCTAATATTGGTATGTGAATATCCCAATTCACAACACTTGCGAGGTAGTGTAGTTCGTCAGGTTGTGTTAATACAGACAACTTGCTTAAGTTAATATTTGGATTTTCAACAATGTTGTTGTCTATATATTGTTGTATTTCATCTTTCATATTTTATGCATATTGACGATAATGGTTAGCAAGGAACGGCTTGTCCGTTATCCTGCGTTGTTAGCTGTATTTTAGTCAAAAGTCATGTAACACAAACAGACTTTTAACAAAATAATTTTCTACTGTCCATACGGCATAATATCCACCTGCACCGTCACTGTTCTGTGTGCTGATGAACAGTGTATTCCCTTTACCCAATGCCACGACAACATTGTTCGGGCTTGGTTCATACAGATGCGCTATATATACTGTTGGAAATTCCAATATTCCGGCAGGATGCTTGACAGTGATAGACGCATATTCTTCATGCGGAATATTATTCTCTATGCCTATCAAGTCAGAACAACCGTCAATGCTCCGAATAAAACCTGTTCCCAAATCGTAAACAATGGTGTGTCTTTGGGGATTAAAATCTTGGAAGCCTATTTCTACGATTAATGTGTCGTTGGCATATACAAGATATTTATCCGTACTTTGCGGCTGTTTCTTCAACTGTGGCAAATCAGCCAAATAACGAATGCGGTTTTTATGAATTTCTCCTGTATGAGTGTTTCCATTCGGGTATGTCTTGGTTATGCCCGTTTCTGTTCCATATTCTACGCTATGCCATTCTTTATGGCTCTTTTGTGCATCCCAATCAACAAACACATGATTATCCAATAATTTGCCTATTACCGTTCCACTTATGTCACGTACATTTGTATATCCGTCCGCATCCTGAATGACACCGAAGAAACGCTGTTGTGCTTGTGTAGGCAGACAAAGCAGAAATGCCAATATATAGAAAATAATCTTTTTCATGCTTCTATTACAGCTAATGGTTTGGAAAGGAGCATCGTCAGATGCTATCTTTCGTTGTTAGATACTAAATTTATGGTTTCAAGGACATTGCCCGATATAATATTTTGAACACCACTGAATATATCACTGCCATAATAATAAACAAGATTATCATAATCAGCCCACACTTGTTCTCGTTCATCTAACCATACAGTCAAATAACCGGGATGAATGTCTGCTAAATAGATAACCTTATTGACCTTTAACTTCACAGCCACTTTCTGCATAGCTTCCGGGCTGTATTTCTTTATTTTCTTGACATCAAAATAAAGAATATCATACTGGTTCAACTTTAACTTCATGTCATAGAATAGAACAAGTTTGCTTATAACCCTTTCATTCAAAGGATAATCAAACTTTGAATAGGATTGTCTTAACTTGTTTATATAACAATCCTGCATCGTTTGAAAGTTAAACTCGTCCCAATGGTTATGAACAAGTATTTTCTTTATTGCAGCTGGTATATTCATTTCTAATTGTATCTAATGGTTCAGCAGGGAACGGCTTGCCGTTATCCTGCTTTGTTAGTGAAATATTCTTTCTGCTATTATTTTGTCAGAATAAACCTTAAAGTTATACCAAGACAAGCCATAGACATACTATAAGATAGTATATACCATATAAATAGTTTCCAAAATTTCTGTTTCCTGAATTTCTTGAAATAAGAAACATATTTATCGTTCCTATCTATAAAAACATGATAAGTAAAATATATCATTATACAAAGAATAATTATTAGTAATCCCAATACCATTTTGTTATTGAAAAAATCATATTCTTCTATATCTGTTTTTATAGCTATAGCATCCAGTATTGTAAGTAAGTTAATCAGTATTGTAAACGAGTTAATGCAAATAAATAAAATAATTCCTGTGTCTGCCATACTAAGAATCTTAACCGGCGGTTTCTTTTTATTTTCTGAAAACCACATCGATTTATTATACATCTGCTTAAAGTTGTTTACATATTTCCAGTAACCATTGCTTTTGCAGAACTTTCGTGTACATACATTGTCCAATATAGAGAAAACAAGCCAATCAAGACCTTTTTGTACCTTATGAAAAATCATATAATTACAATAGTATAGCATATTCATAAACAATTCTATCCGTTTCATCTTAATATGTTTTCGCTAATGGTTTGGTGAGAAACAGCGTTAGCTGTTATCTCGACCTTGTTAGATATATTTAAGGAATCTTGGGAGATAAACAGTATTCTTGAAGCCATTCTTCTTCCAATTCTTTAGCGATTCCATACTTTGAATACTCATCTTCATAACCTTCATGCCACATATAATAGTGAGAACCTTCATTTGCGAGAAATATTTCTTCTGCTCGTGCAATAGTGCTACAATAAGAAATATAAAGAGGAAAAATAGAAGCAAACATACTTCATTAGCGTCCCGTTAAAATGGGACGAGTTAAACAATTAATCAAAAAGCCCCGGAATCAGGGGATCATTTAGATCTTTGACATCATTGAAATTAGTCTTGTCGAACAGGTCACGCAAGTGGGTTTTGTCAGTCAATGATATGCTGAGAATTTGCAAAACTTCATAGGTTGAACGTTTCAACTTCATATCATGTTGGACAATAGCCACAAGACAGTACGTGATAATAGCCACACTGATTTGTATGCGAACAGCGTTCTCTGTTGTGCCCCAGAATTTCTTTATCTTGAGATGCTGCTTGAGCCATTTGAAGAACAGCTCGATTAACCATCTTTTCTTATAAAGATTGGCGATATCCAGTGCAGAAAGTTGTTTTGCATTTGTCAAAAAAGTGAACTCACGGTCATCTTCTTCATCGTAATATCGGACGAGTCTGAATGACTCAGGATATTTCTTCTCGGAGAGATAGCCGGTCAGTTTCACTTCCGCATCTGTCATTATATTCTTTGGCATTCTTCGCTTCCATTGGACTGTCTTATACTTTAAATTCGTCTTGGCTCTGACAACAAAGAAAGAGTCTGTAAGATGTATCTTATAGAGTTCTTTAAAGGAATCATAAGCCCTGTCGAAGATATAATAAGCATTTGGTTCATAATGGATTGAAGACAGTAATGTAGAATCATGCTTTGATGCAGTGGTTACGGTATAGAAGGCAGGAACTTGTGCTTCAATGTCATATAAGACATGAGCCTTAACTCCTCCTTTCTTGTTTCGGAACTTTGCCCATGGGAATGTTG
>OGGT01000458.1_pt1 | contig 21931 bp, 19 predicted proteins | sample 1571311 | NCBI WGS metagenome assembly OGGT01 (sample SAMEA2581931, study PRJEB24529) | metagenome | biome: Human gut stool | place: China | collected 2011
ATTACAGAGAATAATTCCTAAACAAAAAGCGTTAGTCTTTGTAGAGTTTGAATAATTTTCAAAAGCTCGCAAAGCCTAGTAAAATGGGCATTTGCGAGCTTGTTTTTTGCTCATTGGTACTAAAATGGTACTACATATTAAACTTTTCTATCTTTGATAAAACCCGTATATATTAGAATTGCTAATATGTCCGCAGGTATATATAGGGCAAGATTTGCTACAAAAGCAGTTACGTTGAAAGTGTTATTATCGGATTTTGTAAGTAAAAAGCATCCAAAGATGTGTATTGGAAACAGCAATAAGTAAAAGAGTATATTTTTGTCTAAGGTAATTTTTATGAATTTGTACTTTTCAGGTTCTTCATCTAATATTGCATTTATATTAAAATCAAGTGTTTGCATATCATCAGATGAATTGCATAAGTCTTGTGAAAGTTTAATAAAAGACTTCTTGTGCTTAAAGGCGATGCATAATCTATCATTATTTTGTGGACGAAGTATTAAATGTAATTTATTTATAATTTCGGTAAATATGTCTTGTGTTTCTGCTTTTTGTAGATAGGCAGAATGGATTATTCGTGAAAACCAAGTTATACTTTCTGTATATTCTAAATCAGAAATTGTTGATGAAGAAAAATATTCTAAATAATTTGTCAAATCGCGTATGTTGCTGATTTGAGGTAATCCAAATCGTTTTTCGTAAATTATATTAAGTAATATAGCAATAGCGAACATTACAATAAAAGTAATGAAAAAATGCATAAAATAATCTTTATAAGCAAATTGAGTAACGATTAGTCCGATTATAGGTACATATAGTAGTAATAAAAATACTAAAGTAAAATATTTAAGGTAAAATTTTCTTTTAAGAGTTTTTTTAAGATTCATAGTAGATATCTCCTTATATTTGCGGCCAAGTAATTTTCCACTCAAAGTATTCGTTTGGAGAAATCTCTCCATTATTTAATTTCGTTTTCATTTCACACCAGTCTGACAAGAAGTCATTTACCAATCCATATTCAAAAGTTAATGCAATGGGTGAGCCTGCACTGTCATAATCATCTTCGTTGTAAGTTGGTCTGGCAGTCTCGGAAGGCTTTGCCGGAGTCATTGCAGTCAGATGAATCAGGTTGCCGGGAGCTGTGTACTCTGGGAATCTTGTACCTTTTCCACGTGCCGGGAGAGATGTGGCACTTTCTTCAAGCCAGAAAAGTGTTTCAATGATATCTTCAGCAGCACCAAGGCTGTAATCAGAGATTGCCTTGTAATTGCAGCGCAAAGCATCAGCAAGCTTTAGAATCATATCTTCACCGGGAATGCGGGCACCGGTTTCATACTGGGATATGCGGACAGACATATTTTTGCCTTCAAAGCCAAGTGCACCGCCCAGCTCATCCATTGTCATTTTACGGAATACCCGTATTTTTTTTATTCGTTCACCAATTGTCATAGTGTAGTCACCTCCGTTTATCTGTCCCTGATGGACTGTTAAAGACAGTATAACACGGAAAAAATGAAAATGGAAGTTTTTCTATACGAGAACATTAGAAAAATTCCTTGACAATTCAATACTACACGGTATAGAATAATATCAATTCAATTATCTATACGATATGGTATTGAAAAATAACAGGATGAGCGGTATCTGAAATCGAACAGGCATTTGCCATGACATTCATAGGAATCGAGCGAATGTAGACACTCCCCCAAGCGGACCGAGTACCTCGAGCAGGAGCGGGCGGTATTACAGGAGATTATCTCAGGTAAGGAGGCTGGTTGTGACATCAGCAGAACTGGTATGGAGAAATGCCAAAACAAATTTATAAAGGAAAGGTGGTGAAAGGCATAAACGAAAAGTTTTTAGAAGTAGGAGATGTGATGCAGATTCTTGGAATTTCAAGATCAGCAGCATACAAGCTTATGAGACAGATTAACAGTGAACTTGAAAAGAAGGGTTACATTGTAATCCGTGGAAAAGTAAGCAGAAAATATTTTGAAGAACGCATTTATGGTATGAGTGATGCAGGATAAGCAACAGGTAAGAAGATTAATGCGGAGGCAGGTGCAGGAGCGATACGGCTTAGGCATCTGCTTCTGCATATGGAAAGAAGGAGATGATGAATATGCCAGCTTATAAAGCCAGTAAGACAGGCACCTGGTTTGTCACATTCTATTGTAAGGACTGGACCGGGGAAAACAAACAGATAAAGAAAAGAGGCTTTGCAACAAAGAGGGAAGCACTTGATTATGAGCGTAATTACAAAATACGGCAGGAGAATAATCTGAATGTGACATTTGGAGAGTTCTGGAAGCTGTATACAGAGGATGTGAAAAATTATGTCAAACTCAACACATGGCTTACCAAAGAACACATTGTGGATACAAAGATACTTCCATATTTTAAGAATCTTAAGATGAATGAGATTACACCGGGAGATGTACGCAAGTGGCAGAATGAGATGGTAGCATTCCGTTATGAGAATGGGAAGAGTTATTCCCAGACTTACAAGAAGACAATGCACAACATTTTAAGTGCGATATTCAATCATGCATGCAGGTTTTATAATTTGAAATCAAATCCGGCAAGACAGGCTGGAAATATGGGCAGGGAAGAAAAGAATGAAATGCTTTTCTGCACAACTGAGGAATATAAGAAGTTTTCAGAAGCGGTGATTGACAAGCCAGTTTCATTTTATGCATTTGAAATGCTGTACTGGACGGGAATGAGATTAGGTGAACTGCTTGCTCTTACAATGGAAGATTTTGACTTTGAAAAGAACACAGTCAGAATAAATAAATCGTATCAGCGGCTACAGGGGCAGGATGTTATTACAACACCGAAAACACCTAAGAGCAACAGAACAATCAAGTTGCCGAAGTTCCTTGCCGAAGAAATGCAGGAATATTTTGTAATGTTATATGACCAGACACCAACAGACAGGATTTTTCTGGTAACAAAGAGCTTTCTTCATCATGAGATGGAGCGTGGCTGCAAATTATCCGGTGTGAAGAAAATCAGAATCCATGATCTAAGGCATTCGCACATTTCACATCTGATCGACCTCGGGTTTTCCGCAGTTGCAATAGCTGACAGGGTTGGTCATGAGAGCATTGATATCACATATCGTTATTCGCATCTGTTTCCGTCAAAGCAGGTGGCAATGGCGGACAGACTTGATGCTGTCAATGCAAGCTTTGAGGATTGTGAAGAGCAGGATGATGATGTAGAAATCATGCAGACAGAGGAAACAGCACCTATGATTGATATGGATGCGGCTGCTGAAAAGATTATAAGCATTGATAAGTACAAGGCAGTCTGATAATGCGGGTACAAGTTTTGCTGGATATATGAAGCAGAAATTAAAAGAATAGATTTTATATCGGAAGGAGCAGATTATTATGAGCGAGAAAAGGCTGGATGCCAAGAACAGATGGAGAAATGTTGTAGTAGCGTTTCGTATGTCACCAGATGAAGCACAGGAGCTGAATGTGAAGGTTTCACTCAGCGGACTTTCAAAACAGAATTATATCATCCAATGTCTTCTGAAGCATGAAATCAGGGTTGTTGGTGGAATGAAGGTGGCAAAGAAAGTGCAGGTGCATCTTGATACGATACTGGAAGAATTACAGACATTAGATGAATCTGACAGAGGTATAGATGTTGAAGAACTGCTGGTTCCATTAAAGCATGTGCTTGATATTCTGCAAAGTGATGAGAAAGGCGGTAATCATTATGAGTAAGACAACATTTGAAAAGCTAGGTATCCCATATGAAGAAAGGGATGGAATCTTCTATCCGGTTCTTGTCGCAGGAACAGAGAAGGCAGATATAGATGCAGGAAAGTATGGGCGAATGTGGATTAAATATATCAAGGAAGAATATCCAATGAGATATAAGAGTCTGGTGCGGTTCGGGGAGCTTGAAGAGCGAGCAGATGAAGTCAATGATACAGCATATGAGCTGCTCGATGATATTGAAGCTAAGTGGCTGAAAAAGCATAAGCCAAAGAATCCAAATTCCTTTACAGAACAGTTACAGCTAAGAACACAGACCAGGATGATGGCAGAGGAAATCGTTATTATGGATGTAGTGATGCAATTTCATTAGTGTGGGGCAAAAAGCGCCCCCAAAACGTGAAAATGGGGGCAAAAAGCGCCCCCGCACAAATCAGAGCCGAAAAAGTGTGGGGGCAAAAAGTGCCGTCAAAATGCAAAAGTGGGGGCAAAAAGCGCCACCAAAACAGTAAAGTGACGGCAAAAAGCGCCACCACTCAGATAAGCGAGAAAAAAGTCATGGTGGCGGAAAGTGCCGTCAAAATGCAAAAGTGGTGGCGGAAAACGCCACTAAAACAGCAAAGTGACGGCAAAAAGCGCCACCATATCAGTAATTGTGGTGGAATATTAACCACCACATATCATATACAGGGTGCAGGTGCTCCTGCCAAGACGAAAAATTATGTAAACGCTGATGGCGTTTATATTTTTTCGAAAAAAGGTCCGACCTTTTCCGCATCTTGCAAAACCAGTGAACACTACGAATTTCATGCGCGCATGGAAATGAGCAGTGTGAACGCCGAATACACCGAGCATGTAATGCGAGGTGCAAAACCTATAAGCAGAACTTTTAGAAAGGATGAAAAAGCAATGGTACAGATAAAAAGAGATTGGTTTTATACGCCATTAGAAAACTATGAAAGGGAAAAAACGTATGGCAGGTGGAAAGAGAAGATACAAGTCTGACAGGAAAGATTATAAGGTTTCTGTGAAGCTGTCGGAAAAAGATATGGATATTCTAAAAGCGGTATTTAAACGGACAGGAATGACAGCAAGTGCTTATATAAGAGAATTAATACGGACAGGTGGCAATATAGATACAAGTTATCCTGAGGAAAGGGCAAGAGCAATCCGTGTTATTGCCGGTATTGCAAATAATATTAATCAGGTAGTAAAGCTTGGTAATTCACAGGGAAAGTTATATTACAGCGATATTGATAAACTGAAGAGCAGTCTGGATGATGTAAAGAAAACATTTGGGGAGGTGCTGGAAGTATGGCGATTACAAAGATCCTAAGTATCATGGAATCAGAAGGCAGAAATCCGGCATCGCACCTGAAGAATGCTTTGGAATATATTCAGAATCCAGATAAGACAGAAGAATGTGTACTGGTGGGCGGTATTAACTGCCTGCCGGATACGGCATTTGAGCAGATGGAAGAGACAAAGAATATATTTCATAAGACAGGTAAAAGGCAGGGGTATCATGTGATCATATCATTTTCACCGGAAGAAAAAGTGACGGCAGAGCATGCAATGTATGTGCTGGAGCACTTTGCGAAGGATGTGCTTAGTGATGATTATGAGGCTGTGTATGCAGTCCACACAGACAGAGAGCATATGCATGGACATCTTATCTGGAACAGTGTCAGCATTACAACCGGCAAGAAATACAATTCACCGAAAAGCAACTGGAAAAATCATCTCCAGCCTATTACAAATAAATATTGTGATGAACTGGGGCTTGCTATCATGCCGGCAGAGTACAGCAGGAATCCGAAAAATATCAGCAGGAACAAGTGGGAAAAGGAAATGTCCATGAAAGAGATAATTCTTAGGGATGCAAAAATGTGTGCGTATGCAGCCGGGAATGTGGAGAATTTTAAATATCTGATGAAAAGACTTGGATATGTATTTAAGAAAGATGCGTGGATGGAAGTGCAGGCACTGGGATTTCGGTATTATCATAAGCTTGCAAAAATGGACGAGATGTTTTCAGAAGATATGCTAAGGCATCATGTGGATATGCCTTGGATGGCAAAGCCTTACTTTTATTCGTCGGATATCAGGGGGTTGCACAGGGCGAAGCTGTCACCATTCCAGAAGAAGTTTTATGCAAAGCTATACAGATTAAGGGTTGTAGAACAGAAGCGTTTTGTGGTTGGTGGAGCAAAATATACGGAAGATTTGAAAAGATTTCATCAGTTACAGGACGAGTATCTGTTGCTTGTGAATAATGATATTAAGGATGTTGCGGGACTTGTGAAGTACTGGAGCGAACAGCAGGAAAAAATGCAGCGGATTGATGACAGACAGCAGGAGATATATAAGGAAAACTCCAGCAGGAAACGCAGGATTAAGACAGATGAGCAGTATCGGGAATATCAGGTGTGGCATGTTGGAGTGCAGGAAGAACTGGATGAGCTGAAAATGGAGAAAAGGAAAGTTAAGAAGCAGCTTCAGCTTGTGGAAGGCATTATGAAAGAGGATTTGTATACAGCGTATTATGCTGTGTCGGAGGATGAAGAGATCGTTGGAGATAAGGAGATAGAGATACCGGGGATGGAAGAACTGGAGACTGTGTCTGAGGTTGAGAAAAAGACAGCTACTGATATTGATGATGTTGATATGGAAGTATGTCGGAAGGAAGATTTTTCTGTTATAGACGAACAAAGTAATATCGAAAAAGAACAGGCAGACTTATATGTTAAGGGATCTCGTGAAATGGATGATGGTGATGCGGAACAGATTTATACAGGTAAGAATGTAGCTGTAGATGATGAGGTTCCGGTTATTTCGATGGCTGCTGATAAGGTTGAATGGATTACTGAAAGGTTATCTGCATGTGGGGCATATGAAGAAATTAATGCCGCTGTTAAGGCGGATATATTTGTGCTTGATATTGCAGATGTAAGTGGAAGCATAAGGCTATTTTCAGATGTTATGAAGAGGCTGGGGATAAGAATGGCTGGAGATGAGATTTATGAGGAGTTTCAGAAAATTTATGATGAGAGCGTTGGCAGGGATGTAGGGAAGGAAAAGGCAGAAGATAAGGTATGGAATAGGGGCAGAGAGAGAGATGATACCTCTACTTCTTGCAAAGTGCAAAAAAATATTCCTGAGGTTTGAAAAAATAGACTATATATGATATGCTTAAAGAGGCGTATAAGCCCTATATTGTTAAGAACATATAAACAAAATTGAGGTGTAATATGGCAATTTCATATAATAATCTTTGGAAAATTCTGATTGATAAGGAAATGAATAAAGGTGCTTTATGCAGCAAGGCAAAGATTAGTAAGGGAACAATGGCAAAAATGACTAATAACGAGCCAGTCACATTGACAGTTATAGAAAAAATATGTGAAGTACTTCAATGTGATATCGGGGATGTTGTTCAGATTGTAGATATAGAAAAACAGGAGAAAAATAATGGATAACAGAAGTATAAAGAAGTTAGAAGCTGATTTATGGGAATCAGCAGATTTACTAAGAGCAGGTTCTAAACTGACATCAAACCAGTATTGTATGCCGGTGCTGGGATTACTCTTTTTAAGATATGCGTATAGTCGATTTAAATTGGTGGAAGCAGAGATATTAAAGGATAGACCAGTGCGTAATGGCAGAAAAATGCCTGTAGAAGCCAAGGATTTTTCTGCTAAAAGTGCACTGTTTTTGCCAAGAGAAGCACAGTATGATTATCTTGTGAATCTTCCTGAAAATATAGCATCAGCTGATTTGAAAAATATTGCTGGACAGGCAATGAATAGTCTGGGTGAGGTAGTAAACAATGCTATGGAACTTGTAGAACAGCAAAGTGAACAGTTAGCAGGTGTATTGCCGAAAAGTTATACGGATTTTTCCGATGAACTGCTGGGAGAGCTGCTTCGCATATTCAATAACAACGCACTTGATGAAGTTGGTGGAGATGTAATAGGTAGGATTTATGAGTATTTCCTTAATAAATTTGCGAAAAATATAGCTTCGGATGACGGAGTATTCTTTACGCCAAAATCTTTGGTAAAAATGATAGTTAATATTTTAGAGCCGACATCGGGAGTGCTTCTTGATCCAGCATGTGGTTCAGGTGGAATGTTTGTACAGACAGGTGACTTTGTAAATGAAGCTGGGTTACAGGCAAATAGTAGTATGACATTTTATGGACAGGAGAAGGTCGAATACAATGCACAGCTTTGTCTTATGAATATGGCAGTTCATGGCCTTACAGGAGTAATAAAATCTGGTGATGAAGCGAATACATTTTATCATGATGCTCATAACCTTGAAGGTTGCTGTGATTATGTAATGGCAAATCCACCATTCAACGTGGATAAGGTAAAGACAGAATCAACATTCAGTGCAGGAAGACTTCCATTTGGTTGCCCGAAGGAGAATAAGAATAAAGAAATTGGAAACGCAAATTATCTATGGATTTCGTACTTTTATGCCTATCTCAACGAAAAGGGCAGAGCAGGATTTGTTATGGCTTCCTCTGCAACAGATAGTCAGGGAAGCGATAAGGATATAAGAGAAAAACTTGTTAAAACAGGTCATGTAGATGTGATGATAAGTGTAGGCAACAATTTCTTTTATACAAAGAATCTTCCATGTTCGTTATGGTTTTTGGATAAAGGAAAAAAAGAAGAACTTAAAAATAAAGTTCTTTTCATTGATGCGAGAAACTATTATACAGAGGTTGATCGTACACTGAATGAATGGTCAGAGTGGCAGCTTAAAAATCTGAATGCTATTGTCTGGTTATATCGTGGAGAGAGCGAAAAATATACAGCATTGCTTTATGAATATAGAAATGCACTTGGAAGTGACAAATTATTTGATGAACAGGTTCATGATTTGACTGAAAGAGTGAAAAAACTTCGTGCAGAAGCAAAAGCAGCAGTTGAGGCAGCAGATAAGCGAGAAAAGAAAAAATTCCAGACTGAATACGATGATAGAATTTCTGAACTTACAGAAAGGCTTATAATAGCAAAAGAAGCTAATTGGTTATATGAAAAGTTTGGAGAAGGAGAGTATCACGATATTCTTGGATTATGTAAAGTTGCTTATACAACAGATGACACAAAATGTGATGACAAAGATGGAATCAGCATTGAAGAAAAGGAATGGTCTCTCACTCCGGGAGCCTATGTTGGTGTAGCACCTGTGGAAGATGATGGTGTGGATTTTGAAGAGCGAATGACAGAAATACATCAAGAACTTTTAGCATTGCAGGCAGAATCAAATAATTTGATGAATACTATCTCACAGAATATGAAGGAGATGGGGTTATGAGATGGAAAAGTAGCAGACTTTCAGAAATATCATATATAGGTGATGGAGCACATGCGTCTTTAAAAAGAGAATCTAGAGGTATACCTTATTTGACTGCAAAGAATATAACAAAATCAGGTATTGATCACTCGAAGGTAGAATATATATCGCAGGAAACATATAATAAGCATTTTAAGCAAAATTCTAATGCATTAACACAACCCAAACAGGGCGACATTTTGTACAGTATTATTGGAAGTATAGGTGGGGTATATGTTGTACAAGATGAGAAAATTGGAATATCGAGTAGTGTTGCAATATTTAGAGCTAAAACAGAAGTAATTGATTATCAATACTTAGCATATTTTTTGAAAAGTCCATGTTTCGGTTCGCAAGTTAAAGCGATAAAAGGTGGAGTGGCTCAAGGATTTATGTCTTTAGGAAAAATGGGTTCGGTACAGGTATTATATCCAGATGATATAGAGTACCAAAAGAGAATTGTTGGTATTTTATCTACATATGATGATTTAATTGAGAACAACAAAAAACAAATTAAATTATTAGAAGAAACAGCGGAACGTTTGTATAGAGAATGGTTTGTAGAACTACATTTTCCGGGATGTGAAGATGTTAAGATTGTTGATGGTGTGCCTAAAGGATGGTTAGATGGTACTGTTGGAGATATTGCGTTATTTAAAAGGGGAAAGACTATCACTAAGGCACAAATTCATAAAGGAATTGTTCCGGTTGTTGCAGGTGGTTTGGAGCCAGCATACTATCATAATGTAGCAAACACAGTAGCTCCAGTTATTACTATTAGTGGTTCTGGGGCTAATGCAGGTTTTGCAAGGCTATATAATGTAGATGTTTTTGCATCGGATTGTTCGTTTGTAGATAGTCAGACAACACCTTATTTATTTTGGGTATATTGTTTTATTAAGGACAGTAAAGCAAAATTAGATTCACTTCAAAAAGGAGCTGCACAGCCACACGTATATGCAAAGGATATTAATGCATTAAAAATTTATATTCCGACAGATGACATACTTGATAGGTTTTGTAAAGTGGTTGCACCTTATTTTGGTAAAATTAAAAATTTACAAAGACAAAATGATTTATTATTGCAAGCTCGTGACCGATTATTACCAAGATTGATGAGTGGAGAAGTGGAGGTATAAATAATGAATGATTTTGAACATAAAGATTATTTCAACGCTAGATTTTGCTATCATGGTGATGAACAAAAGGTGACTGCTATCTTGGATTCTTATGTTCAAAATCAGATAGAGTTAGCTGATATTAATAGAGTGATTGAACTTTATCATACAAAATTATTTTTTGAGAAAGTTACAGATATTCCGGATTGGTCAGAAGAAAAATATCAGAGATATAAAGCGAAAACATTGAATTTAAATGCTGTAGTTTATGAGAGATTTAAACAGATAACAGAAGAAAATGTGGTTGATACTTTTAATAATTGTTATGTGGGATATTGGGATGATTTTATAAATTTCTTTTATAAGTTTAAAACCTATAAGTGTATTTTTAAGGATAGAATATGTGATGTTCTGAAAGGGCTGCGTTGGAATATTTATCATATATTACAGGATAAGTCATTTGTAGAATACTTTGATGAAGAGATAACTAGATTGCTAGAGGAACAACAATATGGGTTGCAATTTGTAGTTTCTTATTATTTAGAAGAACATGATAAAAAACTACAGGTATATATTCCAAGACATTTTACTATTGAGAAAAGGGTAAAACTTATCGAAGATTATCTTAATAGTGATCATATTAACCCGAATTTTATGAAACTTATTTTAAATGTTAAACATACAAAAGAGTTACCGATTACTCCGAAAATGAAAAAAATGGCGGACAAGAGGAATAACGAATTTTGGGAGAATAATAAATCGGCGGTTTTTCATGACTATGGTTTTGGTGTTACTTTTGGTCCATTTGAAAATGTTAAGAATATCCAAATTGAAAATAGTAAATGGATTCTAGAGTATGACACAGGATGGATAAAGGATAATACTGATTACCCAACATTGCTAAACAACTTCATATATTTATTCGAATACATAGATAGTCAGGCAAGATTCACATGCGTTTCAAGTCATGGAGAAAGACATCCTCTTACGGAGATTTTTGAAGTTAGAGGTGTTGGAATGTATAAAAAGAATGTAGCATTTGATATGTTAGAATCTTTATCTGATATTCAAATGAGGGGTTATGTTGAACAATTGATTAAACTTGATATCAACATTGAAGACATTATAAAGTGGTTTTTTGAGACCTATTTATTACAGGAATTTGATATTAAAGATTATACATGTAATATGCCAAACCCGGCTGATAGCATACTTAGTAAATGTAAAACTCTTGCATCAGCTATAGATGGAGTACTAAGTAAGTATAAAATGTTGTGCGATGATGGAGAAATTGATCTTGAGCTTTTTAAATATATAACAGATTCACCAAGAATAAAAGATATCCCAAGTCGAATAAAAAATAAATATTGTTATGTTATAAATAGTGAACTTATTAAAGAGATGAATATGTTGTTTTCATCGCAGAGCATGCTTGGGTATACTGAAAAAACAAAATCAAAATATGACTCTCTTATTAAGCTTATATCAAATGAAGATATAAAATTGTCAGAATGTGAACCATATAACATAGAATCACTAAATTGGTTAATCGAAAAAGGGTCAATATATATTGAAGATGATGTTATTAATTATAACAAGGAAAGAGTATTTATTTTACATGAGTTTTACGAAAAAGAAGTTATTTCATTACAACATATAAAATCACCATTATTAAAACGATTGATTAAAAATGGTGATATTTATGTAGATGATAAACTGTTGTCGAAACCTGAATATAAATATTTTGATTATATATTGAATAATTCTGAGTTTAGTGATGGAAAAGCTATTAGAAATCGCTATATCCATGATTCTATTGTGCCAGATAACAATACAATGATAGCGGATTATTATACGTTATTAAAGATAATGATTTTGTTGATTATTAAAATAAATGATGATTGTTGTATTTATGATGAGATAAAGGAAGGAGGAGATTATTATGAGCTATGATTATTCTGAAAATATATTAGTACAGGAAAGTGCTGGTCACCTTCTTGAAGATGAACTTGGTTGGCGTGTAGAACTTGCCTATAACACAGAAGTTCTGGGTGAAACTGGCACATTTGGCAGGAAATCATATAAGGAAATCCTTCTTGTGAAATATCTCAAGGAGGCACTTTTAAAACTCAATCCATGGCTTACTCCAGCATTACTTGAAGATGCTATAAAAACATTTGAAAGTCATATGTCATCAGCTTCTCTTATGCAGATAAATGAGGAAAAGTATAGACATATAAGAGATGGTATTCCAGTGAAAGTGAAAAAGCCGAATGGTCAGATTGAGGAAAAGAAGGCAATTGTAATTGATTTTACAAATACAGAGAATAATGATTTCCTTGCTATTAAGGAAATGAAAATACATGGGGATCTTTATCGAAGACGTACAGATATTGTAGGTTTTGTAAATGGAATACCTCTTCTCTTTATAGAATTGAAGAAGAATTCTGTAGATGTGCAGAATGCATACACAGATAACTATACAGATTATCTTGATACAATACCGCATCTGTTTTATTATAATGCATTTCTTATGTTGTCCAATGGAACAGAGGCTAAAGTGGGAACATTAGGTAGTAAATATGAATTTTTTCATGAGTGGAAAAGATTGTCTGAGCAGGAAGAAGGTAATGTTGCACTTGAAACGATGCTTAGAGGTATATGCAAAAAGGATAACTTCCTTGATTTGTTGGAAAATTTCATATTATTTGACCATTCAGATGGAAAAACAGTAAAGATTCTAGCACGAAATCACCAGTATTTGGGTGTAAATGAGGCTGTTAAGGCGTATGAAGCACGCAAATTGAATAATGGAAAACTTGGTGTGTTCTGGCATACACAAGGTTCTGGTAAAAGTTATTCTATGGTATTTTTATCACAGAAAATTCGGCGAAAATTTTCAGGTTCTCCAACGATTGTGATTTTGACAGACAGGGATGAGTTAAATACACAGATTAGCGATACTTTTGAAAATTGTGGATTATTGGGGAAAACAAAGGCTGCAAAGTATATTGCTACGAGCGGTGATGACCTTATAACAAAATTGCAAGGAAATCCTAGCTTTATATTTACTTTGATTCAGAAATTTAATAAGAAAGATGTACAGCCAATCATACCAGATCATGACATTATTATAATGTCCGATGAAGCACATAGGAGTCAGTATGGAATATTTGCAGATAATATGGTGAATTTGCTGCCTAAAGCCGCACGTATTGGTTTTACTGGAACGCCATTATTATCGAATGACAATATTACAGAGAGAACATTTGGCGGATATATCTCTATCTATGATTTTAAGAGAGCAGTTGAGGATAAAGCAACAGTTCCGTTGTATTATGAGAATCGTGGAGAGAAGATTTTGGATTTAGATAATCCGGATATTACGGATAAGGTATTGGATGCGATTGAGGCAGCAGATTTAGATCCAGATCAGACAGAAAAGCTGGAGCGTGAGTTTAAGAAAGAAATTCATATTATGACAGCACCACAAAGGCTTAAATCTGTAGCCAAAGACTTTGTTTCTCATTATTCGGATTTATGGACAAGTGGTAAGGCTATGTTTGTGTGCCTGAATAAAGTGACTTGTGTTCGGATGTATAACCTTGTGCAGAATTATTGGGAAGAAGAAATTAAACGATTAGAAGGCATAAAATCAAAAGTATCACAGCAGGAAGTACAGGAACTGGAACGCAAGATTAAATGGATGAAAGAAACCGAAATGGCTGTCGTTATTTCTCAGGAGCAGAATGAGATTCAGACATTTAAGAAATGGGACCTTGATATAAAGCCGCATCGTGAAAAGATGGAGAAAAGAGAACTAGACAAAGAGTTTAAGGATAAGGACGATCCGTTGAGAGTAGTGTTTGTCTGTGCAATGTGGCTTACTGGTTTTGATGTAAAATGTTTGTCATGCCTATATCTTGATAAGCCTTTGAAAGCGCATACTCTCATGCAGACAATAGCAAGAGCAAATCGTGTGGCAGAGGGCAAGAGTAACGGACTTATTATTGACTATATTGGCATAGTAAAGGCACTTCGTAAAGCACTTGCAGATTATACAGCAAATGTTGGAGGAAGAGAGACTGATCCAACAATAGATAAGGAAGAACTTATAGAGCATGTGCTGGAAACTATATCAGCAGCTATAGAATTTTTATGTAGCAGAAATTTTGAGTTGGAGGATTTGATTAAGGCAAAAGACTTTTCAAAATTAACATTATTACAGACAGCAGCAAATGCTGTTTCTGATAGCCGAGAATCACGCAAGCAGTTTACGACATATGCAAACGAAATAAATCGTATGATGAAATATCTGGACAGAGATGATATATCGGATGAGGATAGAAACAAAAAAGATGCGATTATAGCAATATCTGATGAACTAAAGAAAAAGAAGAAACACATTGATAATGTTGATTTGATGGTTCAGATTAATGGGATTCTAGGTGAATATATAATGATCGAACAGGAATCTAATAATAATGACATAGCTAAGCGTTTTGATATCAGTAGAATAGATTTTGATTTGCTTCGAAGAGAGTTTGCAAAGACAAAGAAAAAGAATCTGCTCATTACAGATTTGGATGAACTGATTCAAACAAGATTAGACAGTATGATCAAAGAAAATCCAAGTCGTGTGGATTATTATGAAAGATATCAGACAATCATTGATGAATATAATAATGAGCAGGACAGGGCAAACATTGAAAAGACATTTATGGACTTGATGAATCTGGCTAATTCTATGAATCAGGAAGAAAAGCGTTATGTCAGAGAGGGCTTTACAAGTGATGAAGAACTGTCATTGTATGATATGCTTTTCAATGAAAATCTTTCAAAAGAAGATATCAATAAGATAAAGAAAGTTGCGATAGACTTACTGGAAAAGATAAAAGCAAAGATATCTGAACTTGACCATTGGACAGAGAAGCAGGAAACAAGGGATGATATAGAAACATATATAGGAGCAATTCTCTGGGAAGAGTTACCAGAGAGTTATTCTGATAATGCAATATTTGCATACAGACAGAAAATTTATGAGTATGTATTTATGAGGTATAAAAAGGTGGCGTAAAATTGTCGGTGATTATACATATGACGCTACCGATGCTAGTAAAGAACTATTTGATAATTACGATAATTTAAGCTCCGCCATTAAGGCAGAAATACCATTCAATCAGATATGAATATTGAGTAAGGAAGAATAGAGAAAGTGAAGAGAAAACTATGAACAAGAAGTGCCAGGTATTTACGCCTGAAAATTATGTAATAGAATTACTAGATAGTGTGGGTTATACCCATAATTTATATGGGAAAAAAATACTAGAGAATTCCTGTGGCGATGGCAACATCCTGGTTGCGGTAGTTCAAAGGTATATTGATGATTGTAAGGAAAATGGTTTGTCTAGAACAAGAATAAAGAATGGATTAGCAAAAGACATATATGGAATCGAGATTGATGAAGAACAGTATAAAAAGTGTATTGATAATTTAGATAAAGTATTAAAACGTAACGATATTGACAAAGTTGATTGGAAAGTGATAAATGCAGATTATTTGAAGTGGAATACTACTATTAAATTTCAATATATTGTTGGAAATCCTCCTTATATTACATACAGTGAATTGAAAGAGGAGGAACAACTGTTTGTAAAGAGGAATTTCTCTACATGTGTCAAAGGAAAATTTGATTATTGCTATGCATTTATAGAGAAAAGTATTAATTCATTAGCAGATAACGGGAAAATGTCTTATCTTATTCCAAGTAGTATTTATAAGACGGTATTTGGACATAATCTGAGGATTTTTATGAGTCCGTACATTGCCAAAATAAAGGATTACAAACAAGTTAAAATATTTGATAAGGCATTAGTTAAGTCATCCATTATGGTGTTAGACAAACAACGTCAGCAGGAGCTTTTGCATTATCAGGACATGAGTATGGAAAAGGCGATAGATATACCTATTGCTCAACTAGATGAAAAGTGGTTTTTTGCAGATGAGAATGAAGTGGGACAACATCGATTTGGGGATTATTTTAAGGTGTCACATGTTGTGGCAACACTTCTAAATAAAGCGTATGTTCTGTCAGACGGGGCATATACCGAAGTGGATAATGGCTATGTTTGTGGTAATCATACTATTGAAAGAGAAGTAGTAAGAAATACTGAAACACCTCGAACGCTTAGATATATTAAACATGAAAAAATTATTTTTCCGTATACATATAACGAAAATGAGTTAGTACATTATGATGATGGTGAGTTTGAACGATTATATCCTGGGGCTACGGCGTATCTTAATGAGTTTCGTGATGATTTAGATAAAAGGCAAAGTGATAATAATGCAAAATGGTATGAGTATGGTCGTTCACAAGCACTGAGTGGCTTGAATAGACAAAAACTTCTGATTTCAACAGTTGTGACAAATGATGTAGACGTATATGAATTAGAGCAGGAATGTATACCATATGCGGGAATGTATATCGTGCAAAAGGAAGATAATTATGAATATACATTGACAGATGCAATGAGAATACTTAGAAGTGACGAATTTAAAGAGTATGTTTTTAAAATTGGAATACCTATAAGTGGCAAATCGGTGAGAATAACATCGAAGGATGTTGAGAATTATATGTTTTAGGAGGTGGCTTGAGTGGAAGAATTAAAATATGTTATAGAAGATAGTACGATAGCGGAATTGTTAGGTGTGCAGAATTTTTCTACAGATGAGGCTGCAATACTTGAATTGGTTAAGAATGCATATGATGCTAATGCATTGAATTTAAAAATTACATTTCAGAATGACACACTTCGATTTGAAGATAATGGCATTGGCATGAATGCAGACGATATAAAAAAACATTGGATGCATATAGGTAAAAGTAGCAAAGAATATGAAATAATAGATGAAAATAATAAAAAAAGAATTCAAGCTGGTTCGAAAGGTGTTGGAAGATTTGCATTATCGAGACTAGGGTATAGAGTATGTTTGAAATCAAAAAAAATAGATTCTGTTGGTGTAATTTGGAAAACAGATTGGAATACATCTGTTTTAGATGAGAACTACGACATTCACACTAAAGGAACAGATATAGAAATAATAGGATTAAGGGAAAAGTGGAATAAAAAACGCATAGAAAATTTAAATAAGTACTTAGAAAGAACCTATCATGATACATCTATGGAGATAAGAATTATTTCAGATAATTATGATGAAATTGTAGTGGAACATTTTCCTAAAGCTGAAGTCGGAATCAATTGTAGAAGTAATATTGTTTTAAAGTATAACCAAGGAATCTTAGTGACATCAGTAGAGTCAGATGAGTTCGAAAATGAGGCTTTAAAATATTGTCCAGGGATTGATATAAAAAAATATGAAACGAAAACGGATATTGTTAATGAGTTGAAAGGAAACAAAATTACGGAGCTTTTAGATGCTGATATACAAACAGTGGTTAATGATATTGGCGAATTTTCAGCAAATTTATACTTTAATATTTCCACATCAAAAGATGAAAAAGAGAAATTTTTATACAAGTATTTAAACACACCTAAAAATATTGAAAGTGGAATAATATTATATAGGAATGCATTTAGTATATCGTCATATGAAGGAAGGAAAGATTGGTTAGGACTTGGAAAAAGATCTAGAAAATCCCCTGCGGCAGCTTCTCATCCAACGGGTGCATGGCGTGTGAGAGAAAATCAGATGGCAGGTTATGTCATGATAGATAAAAAGAAGAATGCTGTGCTTCAGGATATGGCTAACCGCCAAGGCTTAGATGAAAATATTTATTATCAGTTATTTGTTGAAATAATATTAGTAGGCATTAAAGAATTTGAAAGATATAGACAAAATATTGTTAGAAAAATAAATGTTAAGAATCAGGTAGAAGGGCAAAAAGCAACACCTATTTCTGATCGAGTATTAAACCGACCGACATCTGTTAGTGGTCTAACAAAGGAAGAGGCAAAGCAATTAGCAACAGAAATCAAAAGTTATAAAAAGGAGGGAAAACAATATCAGAAAGATAAAGAAGCGGTAGAGGCTAGATATAAATATGATGTAAGAATTTTAAATGTATTAGCAACAACGGGATTAAAAGCTTCATCCATTGCGCATGAAATGAAAAATGATAGAAATGCCATATATGATAATTGCAATAATATAGTAGATGCATTAAAAGAATATGGTATGTGGGATGAATTGAATTCTTCTGAAAAAACGAGAAAATCTTATAAAAATGTACCTTATTTGTTGGAAAGTAATGATGTTGTTGGAAGAAAATTGGTGACATTCATGGACACTATGTTGGAAGAAATAGAAAAAAAACAGTTTGAGATTAGGTACCAGAGTATAGCAGATATCTTAACTGTTATAAAAAAAGTGTGGGAAAGAGATTACGCATGGCTTAGTATTGAAATTATAATGGATGAAGATATTGTTTATCAGATTTCAGAAGATATATTGCAGGTTATTTTTGATAATCTGATTTTAAATAGTGTGCAGCAAAATGAAAATACGCAAAAACTAATGATCACTATATCTATAAATGAGACTAATGGATTTTTAAATATTAAATATTGTGATAATGGAAAAGGACTTGATGATAAGTATAAAACGGATCCGATGAAAATATTAGAGGTACATGAAACTACAAGAACTAACGGGCATGGTCTCGGAATGTGGATTGTAAATAATACATGTACAATGTCAGGAGGAGAAATACAGAAAATAGGTGGGGAAAAGGGATTTGAAATAGAATTCACTATAGGAGGAAAAATATAATGGAAAACTTAAAAATTATATATATAGATGATTATCCGGAGACTTCATTATCCAAATATTTGGATAAATATAAGAATTCGAGTTGTAATGTTGAATCTTTAGATATTAAATTCAATCCAGATGCAGGATACGAGAGTTTGATTAATAATCCGGATGTTAAATCAGCAAATATAATTTTTATAGATTCAAAATTATTTGAAAATAGAACAGCAATAGCAGGAAAGTTTACAGGAGAAGAATTTAAAATTATTCTAAAAAAATATTTTCCGTTTATAGAGGTGATTGTTATTACGCAAAATGATATCGCCCCAGATTATGAAACAATTTCTAAATATGATCCTAAATGCGGAAAGACGCCAGTGGAATATTATGATGAAAAGCTTCCTCCAATATTGGACCAATGTATTAGAAATATTTTCGAAGTTAGAAAAATTACCTCAGAATTGCAAAAGAATACTAGCTGGGAAAAAGTTATGGTCGAAAAAATAGTGAATTCAGTTAATGGTCAAGGAAAATTTGATGAATTTACTAAGAATGATATTGATGATGTGATAAAAATGTTTCAAGAGTTGCAGACAAAAGTAGAGGGATAGGAATATGGACTACAGAAGAACAAAGTATTGTCCGGAATTAATTGATGTGTCACAAAAAAAGAAAGAAGTAGAAAAATTAGTTGAAATAGAGCACCCTAATGCAAAAGATATGCATAGATATATTAGTGATAATTCTCAGAAATTTAAGTTGGAATTTATTAAAGCATATAATGGGAAATGTGCATATTGTGGAGCTTCAATTGATTTGATAAAAAAGACTGAGTTTGAAATAGATCATTTTTTATATGAAAAAGCTCCTATATTTGCTACAAAAAAAGATGCAGGTTATATGGAAAATTTAATCCTATCATGTCATGATTGTAATCATAATAAAAATTCATTTTGGATTGAAAAGGAAGAAATGGATACATTGAATCCGGATGGAGAAAAAATTAAGAATGTATTTATAAGAGATGACAAATATTATATTCGGATAAATGATGAGTTTAAAGAAAATACAACTATAGAAGGGTTTTATAATAAGCTTTGTTTGGGATCTGAATTACATAGGTTGGATTATTTAATAATGAATATAATTGGATTGCAGAGATCTTGTGAGGACAATAGTGATTTATATGTCGGACTTGGGAAAATACTGGATACAATAAGGGAAAAGAGAAATATTATGTAGAATAAAGTTCTAATCATAAAGTTTTATTTATGCAATATTACGCAGAAAAATTTTTGCAAAGAAGGAAGTGAATTCATGGACATAAATCAACTAATCGGTGAAGCCACAGATTATGACAAGAAGCTTGCACTTGAAGAAAAGAAACCTAAAAGCTGGTGCAAGAGTATCAGTGCATTTGCCAATTGTTTTGGAGGCAAGCTTATATTTGGTGTATCTAATGATAGTGAGTTGGTGGGACTTGCGGATGCAGAAGGTGATGCAGAGAAAATTAGCGAAGCAATAAAAACACATTTGAATCCAATACCAGAGTTTAAGCTTTCATTTGAAAAAGATAATGAAAAGACATTTGTTATTGTAGAAGTTATGAAAGGGAAGCAGACACCATATTATTATGAAGGAGATGGGCAACTTATTGCATTTATGCGTATAGGAAATGAAAGTGTTCCGGCAACTCCTTCACAGCTAAGAGAATTGGTGCTTCGTGGCAGCGGCGAAAGTTACGATAGTCTGAAATCAAGATATGATTTTGATAATATGTCCTTTACAAAATTAAAATCAGTATATAAACAGAGAACGGGGAATACATTTGAAGATACAGATTATGAATCTTTTGGGCTGATTGATGAAAAAGGAAATCTAACGAATGCTGGAGCACTTTTGGCAGATGAATCACCGGTACGTCATTCCAGATTGTTTTGTACAAGATGGAATGGACTTACTAAAGCATCAGGAATAGTGGATGCACTTGATGATAAGGAATATACTGGCAGTCTTGTCACATTGTTGCAGGCGGGAACTGATTTTGTGAGAAACAATTCTAAGAAAGCATGGCGTAAGGTTGGTGACGGGAGAATTGAAATGCCTGATTATCCGGATAGAGCAGTGCTTGAAGGTGTAGTAAATGCATTGATTCATAGAAACTATATGGAGATAGGTAGTGAAGTTCATATAGATATGTTTGATGACAGAATTGAAATATATTCACCCGGTGGAATGGTAAGTGGAATACCTCTTGAGGGGAAAAATCTATTGAAAATTCCGTCAAAGCGAAGAAATCCGATATTAGCTGATATATTCAGCCGTTTAAAATATATGGAGCGTAGAGGTAGTGGATTTAAGAAGATATTGGCAGATTATGAGGAACAAGTAGAATTTGATGAAACCAAGATGCCAGTCTTTGAGGCAGATAATGATGATTTTACATTGACTTTGTATAATCTGAATTATGGCACTAATTATGCAACACAGGTGAATGAAAATGTCATAGAAAATGTCATAGAAAATGTCATAGAAATTTCGGAAGAAAAAATGAAGCAGTTAATGCCAGAGTATTCTAAGAAGAAGCTTACTAAAGCATGTGAGATCCTAAAAATGATTTCCAAAAATCCGAATATTTCTATTGATGAATTAAGAATAGCCTTAGATGTCACAGATAGAACAATTGCTAGATATATATCAGAATTAAAGGATAAAGGTATCATAGAACGAAAAGGTCCAGATAATGGCGGTAAATGGGAAATTAGGTAGGTAAATGACAGTAAATTTGGCACTCAATGTGACACCCAAACTTTTACTCAAGAATATTCCGAAGTTAGTCTCAATGAAGTCTCACGAGATTTGAGACTGAGTGAGACTCTATGATATAGCAAAATGCGATAAAATCGTTAAGGAAAGAATCGAAGGTGGTGCAAACGAAAAAGCAGTATTGAGACT
>OGGT01000461.1_pt1 | contig 21728 bp, 8 predicted proteins | sample 1571311 | NCBI WGS metagenome assembly OGGT01 (sample SAMEA2581931, study PRJEB24529) | metagenome | biome: Human gut stool | place: China | collected 2011
CGAGGCTGAAGAAGCCGAGGTTGAGGGTAAAGTCGCCGCCGCCGAGAATCAGCGTGACGGCAGCCACGATCAGGTTGCGGCTGTTGCCGAAGTCGACTTTGTTGACGACCCAGACGCGAGCGCCGGCCACGGCGATGAGGCCGAAGACCACGATCGAGGTGCCGCCGAGGACGGGCTGCGGAATCGTCTGGATCACAGCGCCGAACTTCGGGGAGAAGCCGAGGATGATCGCGAAGATCGCGGCGACCGGGAAGAGCAGCGTGGAGTAGACGCGCGTGGCGGCCATCACGCCGATGTTTTCACCGTAGGTCGTCACGCCCGTGCCGCCGAAGGAGCCCGAGAGCATCGTCGCGATGCCGTCGCCGAGGAACGCACGGCCCATGTACGGGTCAAGGTTGCGGCCCGTCATGGCGGTCACGGCCTTCACGTGGCCGAGGTTCTCGGCAACGAGAATGATCACGACCGGAACGATGAGCGCGATGGCGTGCATCTCGAAGACCGGTGTGTGAACCGTCGGAACGCCGAACCAGGCGGCGTTGGAGATGATCGAGAAGTCGATCGGCTTGCCCATGCCGAAGCCGTTGGCGAGCACCGCGTAGATGAAGTACGCGATCACGAGACCGATGAGGATGAGGAGCTTCTGGATGAAGCCGCGCGTCCACACGGCAACGCCGCCCACGCACATGAAGGTGACGACGGCCATCCAGGCGTCGAAGTCCGTCGGACCCACCGAACGGCAGGCCGTAGGGGCGAGATTGAGGCCGATCACGGCGACGACCGCCCCCGTCACGACGGGAGGCATCAGCTTTTCAATCCACTTAACGCCCGTAAGCATCACGATGAGGCCCACGACACAGTAGACGAGACCGCAGACCACGATGCCGCCCAGCGCAACGGGAATGTTGCCGTTGAGGCCCGAGCCCGCAACGTAACCCGTCGCTGCGATCACCACGCCGATGAACGCAAAGGATGAACCCAGATAGCTCGGCACCCTGCCGCCCACGATGGCGAAAAAAATGAGCGTGCCGATGCCGCTCATCAAAACCGCCATGTTGGGGTCAAAGCCCATGAGAATCGGGGCGAGAATGGTGGAGCCGAACATGGCCACCACGTGCTGAACGCCCATCGCCACCGTCTGGCCGGTGGGAAGACGCTCGTCAGGGGCCACCACGCCCTTTTCCTTGAGCTTCCACTGCGGGAAATAACCCATTTTTCCTTACTCCTCAAACACGTTGAATCTACACGCACAGGCGCCTCGTCCTTCGGCTTTCCGGACAAAACGCCTCGCGCTCAAAGAGTCGTAAGGGTTCCTCCTAAGGACGAATCGTCTGTGTAAACTTTCGTATTATAAGCACACATTTCGAAAAATAAACATAAGGTGTTTTGACTAGACGGGCGGACGCCGCTCCGGAGCGAAGCCTGCGTGCGCAAAAAAGGGACGGCATCCATTTCGGACGGCGTCCCCTTTTGTCTCTCTGGTGCCTGAGCGTTAGAGCGTCTTCATGGCGTCTTCGACGGCCGCGACGAGGTTCGGGCTGGCGGTGAAGCAGACCTTGTTGCGTTCCGGAATCACGACGGACTTGCCGGTCTTGAATTCACGACCGACGCGAGCGGCGGTAGTCTTCAATTCCCAGCGGCCGAAGTTCCAGAACGTGACGCGTTCGCCGCGGGCCATGGCCTCGACGATCTCTTCATGCACGGCATCAACGATGCCCTCTACGAGGGAGGGCGAGAGCACGAGGCGTTCTGCGACAGCCTGCGCGATTTCCTTCTTGTTCATTGCGGTAGTCCTTCTCTTTATTCTTGGGGACGGGCTGCCCGTCCGGGCACCCTCTTTCGGCGACGCTTTCCGTTCCGGTCCTGTGGAACGTCTGTGTTGTGGTCCGCCTGTCACGTTAAGGTGACATCCCAATTGTACCTGCGGGGAAATATGCTTGGGGGTGTCACCCAGACGAATTGTAATGTTTTCCAAAACGACTCGCCTGCAAATGCTTCTCGTCTGGGCCTCCATTCCTGAACGGCCCGTCAGTCCCAGGAAATCCCCTGCATTTCACATGATTCCCGGCGGTGCGGCCTCAAATCGGTTTCGATTTAACATTGCTGACGTTCACAGGAGGCTGATCATTTTGAAAATGCGCGTGGCACAGGCGTTTGTAGTGTTTGCTGAGCAACAGTACCCGAAAGGTACCTTAGTCACCGAGCTTTAAAATGTCTCGAATTCAGTCCGAGAGAGGGTTCTCCGAAATTCCATGCGCCGTGTCATGATTTTTTACAAACGGCCTGTGGTATTTTCCCTCAACTGCAGCCGTTTGAAGGCCGAGAACCCCTGCGCACCCTCTTCTCCCCTCTCCTGCGGGCGGATTGAGATCGCCTCACTCCGTAGTTCTACCGAGTGTTTTCCGCCTATGCGAAAGGGCCTGCCGACGGCGGTTGCCGCGGGCAGGCCCCTCTCAATGCGGATGCACCGGATGCAGGATCAGCGGATTATTCCTTCCCGGTCCAGCAGTACGTGCAGAGCTTCTCGGGGTCAAGGCCGATGGCTTCGATGAGGCCTTCGACGGACTGGAAGCCGAGCGAGTCGAAGCCCATCTTGTCGCAGATGGACTTGAGCATGCACTGGCCGCGCTCGGTCTTGGCGTCGGCGTACTCGGCGAGGTGCTTGTGACCCTCGTCGCCTTCAAGCTCCTGAATGACGCGACGGGCGAGGAGCTCCATGTCGGAGTTGCCGCGGGAGAAGTTCAGGTACTTGCAGCTGTACATGATCGGCGGGCAGGCGGAGCGCATGTGCACTTCCTTCGCGCCGGACTTGTAGAGGAAGTCGACCGTTTCACGAAGCTGCGTGCCGCGCACGATGGAGTCGTCGATGAGAAGAAGCTTCTTGTCCTTGATGAGTTCGGGGACCGGAATCTGCTTCATCTTGGCGACCTGATTGCGGATCTGCTGGTTTGCGGGCATGAAGGAGCGGGACCAGGTCGGCGTGTACTTGATGAAGGGACGCGCGAACTTCTTGCCGCTTTCATTGGCGTAGCCGATGCCGTGCGGAAGGCCGGAGTCGGGAACACCCGCCACGTAGTCGACGTCGGGAGCCGTGCCGTCGGCCATGGCGTTGCGGGCCATGATCTCGCCGTTGCGGTAGCGCATCACCTCGACGTTCTTGCCTTCGTAGTTGGAGTTCGGATAACCGTAGTACGTCCAGAGGAAGGCGCACAGACGCATCTTCTCGGCAGCGGGCGAGAGAACCTCGATGCCCTCGGGCGTGATCTTGACGATTTCCTGAGGTCCGAGCTCATAGTGGTCCTCGTAGCCGAGCTTGTGGTAGACGAAGCTCTCGAACGAGACGCAGTAGCCGTTTTCATCCTTGCCGATGAGAACGGGCAGACGACCGAGCTTGTCGCGGGCGACGATGATGCCGTCGGGCTGCAGGAGCATGATCGTTTCGGAGCCCTGAATAATGTCCTGGGCGTAGCGAATGCCCTCGACGATAGACTGCTTGCGGTTGATGAGCGCGCCGACGAGTTCGGTGGAGTTCACCTTGCCCGAGCCCATCGCGAGGAACTGGGAATTGTTGTTGCTGAAGTAGCGCTCGATCAGGTCGTCGGCATTGTTGATGATGCCGACCGTCGTGATCGCAAAGAGGCCGAGATGGGACCTAAGGAGCAGAGGCTGCGGATCGTCGTCCGAAATGCAGCCGATGCCGCAGTTGCCCTTCATGTCCGCAATGTCCGGCTCGAAGCGGGTGCGGAACGGCGTGTTCGTGATGTTGTGGATCTGACGCTGGAAGCCCTTCTCAGGGTGGTAGATCGTCATGCCGCCGAACTTGGTGCCGAGGTGGGAGTGGTAGTCGACGCCGAAGAAGGTGTCGAGAACAATGTCGCGCTTGGATACTGCGCCAAAAAAGCCGCCCATTTTTGCTGTGCTCTTGTATTGAAGTTGAAGATCTGAGTCGCGGACGCTTGGCGTCGTGAGATTCGCCTGAACGGGGTCATCCGCAAATGTTGGCGTGATTATCGCAAACAAACAGCCGTTTGTGGGGGCCTCGGACGCTTTAGAACGGCAAATCTGTCCTTGGGTCAATGTCCTCATCGCCTGCTCTAGGGGGGTTTCCCCTAGGATGCCAGGAAAAATGCCCTCGGCTTAGTCCTGCGCGGGCGTTTGCACAATGATCTGTATCCGGAAGGCTCATCCGCCGAGCATGCGGGAGTCTTCTCAAATCCATCGCCACATTCGGGAGTTGTCATGACCAGGCTTCCCATACTCTTCGCCCTCTCCTCCGCGCTTCTGCTCGCAGGCTGTGCCGGTACTCCCTCTTCCATCCTGCAAGTCGTCAAAAGATCACTCAAGGAAGCACTTCAAAAGCCCTCTTTAATTTTGCGCCCTGAGAACTCTTGTCTATTACACAAGATAAATTGCTGTGCAAACGATTGTTCAGGGTACTTTTGAAGAGCTTTCTCAAAGCCCAGAAACGAAGCAGACACTTCTCTTAAAGGCCCTGTTTAATCGGGGCTGTTTTCGCTAGCAGCAAGCGTGGCCTTTCTTGAGGAGGTGAAATGATTTTCGGCAGTCTGCGAGTTAGTAACCCATGAAGACTATGTCAACAAGGTCCATTTAGTATTCGAGCAATGATGCTCAGACAGGGGATCGATACTCGAGGGCTCATTTTAGAAACGCGAAGGGATCGCACATCCGGCACCGAGCAACTACTGTCCCCCATAACATTTTAGGGCGTACAACCGTGATTGTACGCCCTAGTTTAATTCCCCGCTTTCATGCGCAGGGGAGTGGCATTAAAGTGCTACACACCTCTTAGAACGCGTAGCTCCAGGTCACGGTGCCGGTTACGCCCTGATAATCCCCGACGTATCCTTTGAGACCAAGATCAAGCGCCATCGGATCAGTTGGCTTCGAGCGCATTGTAATCCCCAGATCCACGATGCCCGAATCGCCTTCGAGCGTAGGAATATCCAGAGCAACGAGATCGGTCTTCGTGAAAACGGTCGACTCGGCATCGCCGTCGGCTACATGTTCATATGCCAGGCCGAAACGCCAACTAATGTTTTCGGGCGTCGTGCCGCGAAGCATGGCACCAACCTGCATCGTGTGGGTCTTTGTATCCTCCGATTTCAATCTTTCGTGATCAGTCGTGCCGAGCGAAACCGTATCGCCTTCGAGGTACGTGAAGATGTAGCGACCGTAAACGTCAAGAGACACCTTATCGGCAAGGTCGAACACGTATCCCAGACCAATGTGTGCGGAGCCATAGAGGCTGTTGGCATCATACTTGGCAGACTCTTCAGTGTACTTCCCGGAGAATTCCGTCGAGGCGGTACCGAAGCGGAGCGAGCCGTCAACGTAGACAGGAAGGTTGAAGTGATAGCGCGAAGCCAGACCGACGCCATAGTAATCATGGTTGCCTTCGGCTGAAGCGTCATGAGTACTGCTTTCGGAGTTGCCGAAACCAGCTTCAACATAACCCGCGACCATCCACTCGGGCGTGACGCGCGTGACAAGCCCCGTAACGAGGGACATGCAGTCGACATCAACGCGCGAGCCGGTGTCATAGCGTGTTTTGCCGCCGCCGAGCGTACCAAACACAGCAGACTGATCGACTAACGAAGCGGAGTCCATCGCGTTCAAGCCTTCGTTGGCGATAAACGAAGCCCCCTGGTTGATGACGGCAACACTTCCGAGAATCGAATCAGACAGGGTACGGGAGTTGTCGTTTGGGGTGACGTCCGGAATAATGTCGGAGCCGCCGTCATCACCATTGCCGCCTTCATCCTTTACGAAATCTCCCGTCGACAGCGTGTCTTTATCGAAGTCCTTCGTGAATTCCCACGTTGTGTCCGTAAAGAGCGTCCCCTCGGTCTTGAAAATGGTACCGGCGTCGACATGGATCGTGCCGCCGGCGGTGTGAATGAGCTTGTAGCTTTCGTCGGCATTGAGGCCGTCAAGGTTGCTGATCGTGACATCAATGTCTGAGAGATCCAAATCGCCTTGAGCTAACGTCAGAATAGGCGCACCGGTCGCAGCGTTGTTTTCTGTCCCGACAGTGAGCTTCAGCGTGTCGTATTGCCCTGCGAACTGACCGACAGAATGGACGCCTTGGGCACGAAGGCCGTTGTTATGGACGTTGGCCGAGTTGGAATCGACGAAAGACAGTGTCCCGGCTACGGTGGACGTTCCGATCAAATTGACGAAATTGCCGGTGATTTCGCTGGTGCTCGATTTCGAATGATCCCGAATCAGATAGACATCTCTGGTCAGTGTACTGTTTTCGAGCGTGATGACGGTGTTCTCAATCTTGTCGATTTGAGTGTCCACGCCATCGTCAGTGAAAGAAGTAAAAATACCGTAAGCGGTTTCGCTCTGGGCATTCGTTAGATTTAGTGTGTTGTTGGTATAGGTGAACTTACCGTTGGATTGGGTCTGATTCAGATAGACGACGCCGACATGCGCATCGTCAATGGTAACAGTGTTTCCAGTGAAGGTGGTATTCACATCCTGAGCCGCGTTCAGGTTGGGGTTGAACAGGATCCCGTGCAAGCTGGAAATCATTTTGGTGTCTGAATTATCACCATGAGTGATGACCGCATTGTTGTCATACTTACCCTTGGCAGTGGTAATCACGCCGTAAGCCAGTCCAACAGTGCCGCCGTAGATTTCGAGTGTGTTATGCGAGGTTTCGCCCGACAGTACCATGTGCGATTCGGTCCTTTTGAGGACTCCGTAAAGCTGTGTCACTTCACCGCTCGTCATGATCGTGCGATTGTTGCGAATGTCCGAGGTGATGATCTTGGACGAGACGTCATCAGCCCCAAGCGTGGCCTGGGTAGAGCTGTTTCCCGACATCTGGAAACCGTTGTTGACGTGGGCTACGCCGACGAAGTATTCGGCTTTGCCGCCCGACATGACTGCATGGTTGTTCATAGCCTTGGCATTGATTTCTTCGACATACACGCCCCAGGCTTCCTGGGTTTGACCTTCGGAGATCTCAAGGACATTGTCAAATACGCTGATGGCGTTGTCGACAGTATCTTCTCCGAGATACGACCCCATCACACGTTTGACGTTGACATTGCTTCCGGCGATGAGGAGCTTGTTCTCCCGTACTTGAGAGTCGTAGGTACCACTACTGGTTCGCCAAGCGCCGATGACGTCAACATCGCGCATTTGTGAGTTCGTCAATTTGAATTCGAGCCCACAGTGGTTTGACGAAGTGGTTGTACCAAACCAGCCTCGATCAGCCTGTGTCGGATTGGTCGCCGTAACCTCATTGAAGGAGATTTCGACGGCGTTTGAAAAGTCGGGCGAATAATCCGTAACGGTCGAGTTTGCCATCTGAGCAAACGAAAGCAGCGCAGCCGCTACGGCGGTCGGGAGAGAGGCCTTTAGGAGATAGGGCGAGTATTGATTGTGCATGTGAATCTCGTATGGGTGTTGGGTGGGTGTTATGAGGTATCGACAAGATGAACGCCCGAGCATCTGGACCGGAGCGTCATGGAACGGCGGAGATGTCGATGGCCCCTGGATTTGCATCCACGTAGCCGTTCTCGGCGTGTATTGGTGCAACCGTAAATGCCGTCATCGCAATCGGAAGCGGCCCTCCTATTGGAGATGCCGCTTCCGTTTTGTGCTCTGAACGATTACGGATTAGTTGCGCGCGTCTTGACAGCCTTCTCTTTCTTGTCAAGACCGAGCAACTTTTTCATCTGCTCGATTTCAGCTCGTAGGGCTTCAAGGTCTTCCTGAGAACGGGCAACCTTCTTCGCCATGTTTTCTTCACGAGAACGGGAGCTTTCGAGCTGCGCTTCGAGTGCCAGGTTCTGGTTGGACAACGCCACAACCTTGGCGGACAATTGCGAAGTCGTCGGAGAGCCGTATGTCGAAGGTGCGCCGAAGCGGTAGGAAACGCCGGCATTGAACATGCGGTCGCCTTCCGTAGCGGTGGACGCGCCGAGATTCATCATGAAGTTTTCAGTCGGCTTGTAGAAGATGCCGACGGATACGGCCTGTTCGCCGCCGTAACTGCCGACGCCGGCAGCGGCAGACCAGTGATGCTCTTCATCAAGGCCCAACGGATGCAAAGCAGCAATCGCGGCAGAGTTTGCAGCTGAACGATTGATTTCGTCATGCAGATTGCTGGCGACTTCGTTGATCGTCCGCGAGTTTTCTTGGATGGCCTGTTGGGTTTCATAAAGTTGACCGCCCGTCACGGCATCCGAACTGCCTTCGGCAATGATGCCGTCTGCAATATTCACGATCTTGCGCTTGTTGTTCGACGACCCCACCGACACCGCATTGTCAACGCCCTCTGAGCCCGCACCCAGAACGACGGCGTTCTTCGCACCTGTCTTCACGCCACTACCGAGCACGAACGTATCCTTGGCACCTTCTTCAAGCTTGTTGCCAGTGCCAACTACAAAACTGCCGTCAGCTCCCGAAGCAATGGAATTCAGGGTGCCGAAAGCGCCGGACTTGTTACCCGCGACAGTATTGTTGTAGCCGACAGCCGTGCCATATTCCCCTGTGACGGTACTATTCTTGCCAAGGGCAATGGTGTTGCCATGCAGGTAGTCATAAACACCCGCGGAGGTCACGGGATTCTTGTTGCCGGCTTCAACCTTGTCGGTTGTTGTCAGATCGGAACCCTGATCAGGGTGTTCGACCTTGCTGTTGATCCAGTCAATAAAGCCCTGACCGCCAAGGTCATCGCGAAGCTGTTGCTTCAAGTTATCCAAGGCCGTCTGAAGGTTGCTGTTGCCGCTGTTGATGCCGTCAATCTGGTCTTGAATGCCGCCGAGGGCCGTCTGATGTTCACCGAGCGTCTTGTCGATGAGTCCCAGGTTCTGACCGAGCGAGTTGTTGGGATCAATGAAGGTGAAGCCGCCGGCACGAGAAGTGACGACAGGTGTCGCCCAGTTGTAGATCTGTTCGCCCGTCACAAATCCCTTGGAACCGGCACCAATGCCTTGAGCACCGCTGCCGAGCGTGGCGCGCCACGAGTCGAGATTGGCGCCTTCAATATTGGAAGCGTCCAACGCTGCAAATTGTCCGTTCAGGATCGAGTCGTCGGACGTCAAAACGGACTTGAGCGTTTCAGACGTCACCAATCGATTGTCGTCCGTCAGGGTTTTGTCAGTACCGGTCGTCGACAGGTTGATCTTGAACTTTCCTTCATTGTCGTTGGCATGCGTCACAGAGACAAAGTCGCCGTCGGCAAATTCAATGGCCCCGCGAACAGCTGTCAGACCGTTGCCCGTGATCGACGTGACGTTGGAGAGATCCATCGCGGCCACCTTCAACGTGCCGTTAGCGTCCACCACAACTGAGAGGTTTCGATCAAGATTCTTGAGATTGTCCTTTGTGGAGGCATCAGCCTTTACGAATGCACCGTCGGTGTCGACGCGGGTTTCAGCAAAGACCTCTTGCCCCGTCACGAAGTGCAAATTGGCTTGAGAAATGGCTTGCGTGCCTGCCTTCGTTCCAAGCTTGTTCAGCCATTGTCCGCCGTCGACATCAATGTTGTCGCCGGTCACGGTGGCGTAGGTTTGGCCGATCGTTCCGTCATGAGCTTCGAGAACAGCTTCAAGAGTTGTCGAGGTGACAAGCTTGTTGCCAGTCGTCGGCAACGTCTTATCAGTTCCCGTGGAATCAACACCGAACTTCGCAGTACCCGTATCGCTGTCGTACTCGACAACCGTGAAATCTCCGTTCTGGAACGTGATCGCCTGACGGCTCAAGCCGGTAATCACATTCGAACCGGCCTTGGACAAGTTGGAAAGGTCAAGGTCGGCCACTTTCAGAGTGCCGCTGGCATCCACAACCTTTGCCAGGTTGTCATCGAGCTTGAGCAAATTGGAAGCCGTCGATTCTGTGGTCTTGATGAACTGGCCATCCTTCGTTCCGCGCACTTCGCTGTGGAGTGCGTCGCCGGTGACGAAACCCTTGACGCCAGCGGCCACTTCACCCTTGAGCTTGGTCTGCCAGGCCTCGACGTTTTCGGCCTTCAGATTGTTGGCGTCGAGAGCGGCATATGTGCCGGCGAGGCCGTCAATGATGTCGCTTTCATTGGAGGCGAGCACGGACTTCAGCGTATCCGACGTAACCAGACGATTGGTTTCGTTGAGAGCCTTGTCGGTGCCGGTCGTCGTCAGATCAACCTTGAATTTGCCGTTGTTGTCCTTGGCATGCGTCACGGTGACGAAATCACCGGCATCAAAAACGACGGCATTCTGAACGACAGTGAGGCCGGAACCGGTGATCGCCGTCACGTTCGAAAGGTCGTTCCTCGCCAGATCCTTGACAGCATTGTGAACCGTACCGCCGGTGACCAGCGCATCATTGCCAGCCGTCACGGCACCGTCCGCCTTTACGTCAACGGCATACGTCCACTTATCATTTTCAAGCACAGCCTCACCAACGGTTACATGCTTGCCGTCCTTGAAGGCCAACACACTGGTGAGGTTGTCCTTGCCGATCTTCGAGCTGAGCCCATTGTCGAGCGCCGCAAGATTGGCCGCAACCGAATTGGTTCCCTTGACATAGTTGCCGTCATTCGTCACGTGCGTGGCTTCATATACGTCCTTGCCCGTCACGAAGTGGTTGTTGGCATCAGAAACGGCTGCCGTACCGGCCTGCGTTCCGAGCTTCGAGAGCCACTTGCTATTGCTGCCGTCGACATCAATGTTCGCGCCGTCCGTTGTCACGTAGCCCTGACCAGTCGTGAAGTCCTTCACGTAGTCATAGACAGCGCCACCGGTCACAAGCCCCTTGTCGTCCGCTGCGATCTTGCCTTCCGCCTTGATGCCAAGCGTATAAGTCTTAGAGTGATCCGTTCCGGCACTTGCACTGAGCGTGAGGGGGCCATCTGCGGCCACCTTGACGGCTTCCATGGCCTGATCGCGAACCGCGTTGCGATAGGTGGTGTTAACGGGCGACGTGAAGTTGAAGGCGTTCCCGATATTCGTGTCGATGGCAGCCTTAACCGTGGTGCCCGTGACCAGATGAGCATCCTTGTCGCCACCCACCGTGCCGTCGTCACGCACGCTTACGGTATAAGACAGCGCGCCATCATCATCCGTAGAGCCGTTGACACGCACGTTGTCGCCGCTTCCGACCACCTTGACGGACTGCTTTGCAATGGTCGAGACGTCGCTTGTGTTGACCTTGCCCTTCAGCGCTTCCGTGTTGGTGTATATCTGAGTATCAAGCGCGGACAAGTTCTGAGCAGCGGAATTGGCATGTTTCACATAGTGCCCGTCCTGACCCAGGCGTGTTTCGGTAAACACGGCGCCGCCTGTCATCAAACCGGCATTACCCTGCTCAACAGCACCATTGCCCGTGACATTCACGGAGTACGTTGTTTTGTCGCCGTTCTGGTTCGTCGTTACCGTGGTGTTCTGACCATCCGCAACGGCAACGTAGTCCCCCATGTTGTCGACTTTGGCAAATTTTTCACCGGCGATGTAGTCGTGGACCGTCTTGCCAGTCACGAGGGCTTCATTCGCGGCGGAAACGGCGCCGGTCTTAACGTCAAGCTTGTAATTCGTCGTGTGATAGGCTTCGTCCGCTTCGGCCGTCACCCCCAGAAGAGTGGAGTTGGCTGAACTCACTGTCACGGCTTTGCGGGCTTCATCACGAACAGCATGAGCATTCCCCGTATTAGTCGTGAAGTCAAAGGCAGCCTTGATGTCGTTGGTGATGGCCGTTTTGACGGCGCCGCCTGTAACGAGCCCCGCATTGCCGTCCGCAACCAAGCCGTCGGCGACGACGTCGACCTTGTATTCAACACCACCGTCTGGCGTATCGTCGGACGTTACCTGCGTGTGTGATCCGTTAGTCACCTTGACAAGGTCCTTTACTTCGGACTTGTTGACCTTGTCACCAACGGCAGCGGCGACAGATCCGAGACCCTTGTCGAGTGCCTGCAAATTGGCAGCGGCGGAGTTTTCGCTCAGGATGTAATTGCCTTTTGCGCCCACACGCGTCTCAGCGGCGACTTGCGCACCACTCACGAAATGCGTATTGCCGAAGGAAACGGCAGAGCCGTTCACGGAACCAAGCTTTGTAAGCCACTGGCCGTTGTCAGGATCAATGTTGCTTCCGTCAATGGCAGCAAGATTCTGGTTGGCATAGTCGAATACGGTCTTGCCGGTCACCAATCCCGCGCCGGCAGTACCATCCGCGATTGAACCCTTGGCGATTTCAAGGGTGTAGTGACCTGCTGAATCACCAGACCCGAAAGAAACCTTGAGAAGCGGATCGCTAGAGGCAACCGTGACCGCCTTGCGGGCCTCGCCCTGTACTTTGGTGGCGTTGGTTTTATTGAACTCAAAGTTAAAGGCATTCTCTAGTTCCCTTTTAGAAACTATCTGAACATCTTTAATAGCATCGTCGAGTCTATGTAAATTCTGCCCCACTGTAATTCCGCTTGCTATGTAGTTGCCGGGGCCTACACGAATCTCTTCAGCGATTTGCTCACCGGTGACAAAGTGTTTATTGCCTTGAGCAATTGGATTGGCTGAAGTACTGCCAAGTGCAGTCAACCACTTGCCGTTGTCGACATTAATGTTCGAACCATCGAGTTTGGCAAAGCCAGATGTTTCACTCTTGAGCTGACCAACCGTAGCGGCATCATGGTCGTTGACGCCATTCGCCACATTGACAATGCGGCGATTGAAGCCGCTGTCGGATGAAGAGTTGCCAACAGAAACCACACCGTTTATATCGGTAGGGAGAACATCGGACTGCAATACGGCACTGTTAGCACCTAATGCCACAGCTTGCACAACGCCCACTTTTATTTGGGCATTAGTACCGATGGCAAGCGAATGCTCGCCGGAAGCTATGGCATTCTCTCCAATTGCAAGAGAGTGTGCACCCTGAGCTTTAGCGGATGTTTGAGGTTCAGCGATGTCATGGGTAGCATTGACACTCAAATATTCAGTGCTTCCACCCAATTCCTTCTTTAGTTCCCAAATCTGACGTCCGTTAATGGCATCAGTACTGTCTGCGGAAATATCGCCATCTGAGAGATTTGATAATTTGCGAGTAAGAGTTATTTCTTTGTTTGTGTTAGACGTAGATGGCTTGACTAGGATCTCTGGATCAAGAATATTTGTTAATTCAGAAAGTAAAGGACTGTTTTTAAAATCATCAACATCCACAGAAGGTCCATACATCCAACCTGATCGTTTTTCTCCGCTCAGAATAAATTTTCCATTGCTATTCTTTGTGAGTTCTCTAAATACGACATAGCCACCGTTTGAGTGAGCTTGTTCATAACGATCAAATAATAGAATGCGTTCGTCTTCGTGGCTGTTAAAAACTTCATGAAGGTATTTTGCGTCATTCAAGATTTGGCTATCAGGTTCGTACGGGGTCAAGAGAACATTCCCGTTGCCATCAACGTGAAATCGGTTATTTAAGCCCTCTTGAGTCGTAAGGTCTGTATTCCAATTGGGCAAATTTTTGATGTTTACAGTCTTATTGCTATCAAAGAAAGTAATTTGCCCGTTGGAGAAAGATCCGATCACTCTTGCATTACTGGCGTTCTGATAGTCTTCGGCAAAGGAACCGGCGCTCAAGGTCAAGAGGGCAGATACTATAATCGCAGAACTTATTTGTTTCTTAAAACCTTTGCTTGCATATGATTTCGCTTCGCTAGTAACAACAAAACAACCTGTGTTACTGTTGAAAAATGATTTAAATATTTTATTCATGATAAGGTAACCGATGGGCTTGATGAATGTTTAAGTAAAACTAAAATATATGGCGAGAATAATATTTCTCATTTTGTTTTAATTTTATTTTTGAAATTTTCTTTCAGACCATATGACCAGAAATACAAATCCAATAAACGCATTGGAGGATATGACGCCTGTATTTGTTTTATTTGCCCGTTCTGCTCCTTCACCGAGACTTCAATCACGCCGTCGAGTCTTGTTTTGAGATAGCTCTGGACATTGGGGTCTTGCACCACATTGAGAAGTGCCGAGAGAGAAGCGGTATCAAGCTTGTCGGAGAGGCGGCAGCTTTCAGGGGCCTGAGGGTTAAAGGCTTGGATCGCGGACTTGAAGCAAGTGTCAAATGCCGGTAGTACGCCCATAACACCCATCAGGATTTTTGAGACAAGCGTGACGCTTGGCGGGCTTGGCCGGGGATAACCGGAATGAGACAGGAACGCCTGATAGCCTTCGGACACGGCCAGAATCAGGTCGTTGAGTTGATTGACGCTGAGAATCCCGTTGGAGACATACGGGTTGATGTGGGCGTTTCGGGCCTTTTCGAAGAGTGAGTGAAGAATGGCCGAAAAAAGACGACGGTTATGCGTGCGCAGAACCGCATTTCGGTACATGCCGAAGGACGCGAGATACGAAGAAAGCTGTAACGCGCCTAGCTCAAGACTTGTTGAAGAGGGGATGCCATCAAGAAACTGCTGATGGTTCTGATGGAAAAAGCCGTAGCAGAGATCCCACGAGAGAGGGCGGCTGTCTTCTGGGCGACAGCCGGCGAAGAGACGTTGCTTGAATTCCGCATCATCAAGACGAAGCAGATCAAGGGCTTGAACTAAAGGTGAGGTCGGCTCATCGCTGGGAACTATTGGCCTGGGGGGGGGGTATTAAAATCATATCAACTTCTCGATAGCCGATGCAACAATATCATGGTTGCGTTTCGCGTTAACTGTTCGCGTTAATAAAAGGCGGCTTCTTGTAAGAAAGTTTTCCAATTATATCAAAGGGACATTTGTACACTTTGCGGAAGATCAAGTGTTAGCGGTGAGCGATTCTGAGATTCAATTCCACAAAAGAGACGCAATCACCCGTCGCTCGTTGGTGGGTAACACCGAAGCGGGGGTGGCCCACGAGGTGGAGTAAAACAACGCGTGCGTCGGCGCAGGCGGCGCGGCGTTCGGAGGACGCGTATCGCCTACTTGTTTCGGGCTGCGTTAAATGCTTGTTGCGAGTACACGTGCGCAAAAACTCTTCTTTTTCTTTCAGTCAGCTAGCGAGCCCCCCCAACGCCGGCCTTCCCGCTCATGGAACGCATCAGTGAGCCACTCAACCGGATTCTCGACTATGAAACCATGGGAGCCTTTTGTGGGGCTCTGCAGAACCACTTGCCAGTGGTTGCTCAAAGCGGGAGCCAGACTCAGACCTCGTCGCAGGCCATGAGCTTGAGCGCCTGACGGCGTGCGCAACCTCGCTCTCGCCGTCAGTACGTTTCTGCCGAATCAGGCGGACTTAAGTCGCCTTCACGATCGGCCAAACCAGCATGATGAAAGCTCCGGCGCCCTTCGACGCCGGAGCTTTTTCATAAGGCCTTGAAAACCTCAATCCATGGAGCGACCGGCTTGTGCTGGCTGTGCAAGGATCTTGCACAAGCACGGTGTTTTGCTCAATCAGAAGGCGTGGCGGATGCCGACAGTCTCGGAAAAATGGGCCGGTCTGCCGTTGGTTGATATTGAGACCGTTGTGAATCTAATCAGCAACACGACGACGCGAACCGGACTGAAGGTTAGATGTGACATTGACAACAATGAATATCTGAAGGGAACAAAGATCACCGACGGAGAATTGGTCAGATCGCACTTGATCCTATTCTGGAGTTTGGTACTGGAACTCCATCATTCGTGGTTTCAAGCATGTCGAAGACTCACAAGTTATTTCCTAACCATTCCTTATGCGTAAACTTTGGCCCTCGAGCAATATCTGGGCGATCCACCTCTCCGCGTCGTCAACGCCGAACCACGGAATTCTTCTGTTGAGGTCCGCGTAGACAGAGGCCGGCATCGGCACCGCAACGGTGTTGTGCGCCGTCATGCTCCAGGCCACGGGAACTTTGGTGCCGTCGACAGACGGAACCCGGCAATACCACGATCCTGGCACTACGGACGTCGTGAGCCAGGCATCGTCTATCGCCATGATCTGCATGACTGCCTCAACGCTGAGCTCGTAATGAAGTTCGCCGTCAATCTCTTCGATTTCCGTATTGACCCTCACGGTCTTTACGGTCCCGTTCACGATACTGATGATTCCCAACGATGGAGACCAATGGGTCAAACCCAAATCTTCCGCCAAAGCGCCGTTCACGGTCAGGACCAGATGGGGCTCCGGCTCGAGCTCCAGACGCATCGTTACGGGCTCGGCTGAAGAATTGAGCAGCACCCGCTCCTTTTCGCTCAGACGTGCAACGCTCGGCAACTTGATGTCATGCCTCATGTCGCTGGCAGAGAACCGGTCCCAGACCTTCGTGACTTTTTCTCTGCCACCCTTCTTCACTCTGATGCGCCATCCACGCGGACTCTCCTCGGACCCGGGCTCGATGATCGCGCAGCGGCCGCCCGCGAGCGCCACACTGTGCCCGATGATGAGGGACGGAAGGTCCCATTCAGCCTGCTCAGAGTCACCAGTTCTCCCCTTGAGGAGGTGCTCGTTGATGAAGGCGATCGAGTCGGGATTGGCCTTTGCAATGCCTTCGCAGAGCATCTCATAGCCTTCCGGATCCATCTCCTTGAGGAACGCAGCGGCAATCCTCACCATCTTCGAGCAAAGGACGACAGGTTCACTGCCCTTGTCGGACGAGGCCGCACATTCCTTGTTGAAATCCTGCATTCACGAACTCCTTGATGAAACTCTACTCCCTGAAGCAGTGGACAGTTGCTGACTTGAGGAAAGCTGCCGCCGATTGATTCCATCCTCGTCAGACATTATCTTCCGAGACACTCCCTCTCTTTCTTCCCGATTCCTGATGAGTTCATTATGAGGACCTCGTGCGTCAACATCTGTCGCACGGAAAATCCCGCAGGCCGCCTTCTTTCGCCGTCGTCTCGGGTGCCCTCCATATCCCCGACAACAAGACGGGAGTTTGAAGTCTGGTGGCGGCTTCGCAGGACAAAAGCCGTCTCTAGCAGACATCTCTCCATGGCTGATCGTGTCGACCTGACTGTTGCTCCCCTTTTTAGAACGTCGTTCTCGCTCAGCGGAACGGTTGGACTCTCTGTGTTGAGATGGGCATTGAGGTCAGGACACGGTGAAGGCCCCTACGTCAAGCAATAGGGCCGGGCCTCGCAGCGACTGATCAGAATAAAACAACGGCCTGCAGCTCCGAAGAACTGCAGGCCGTTTTCAGTCATCCGCAGGTGATGTCACCTGCTTCAAAACCCGAAGGCTTAGAAGTTGAAGCGGACGTTGGCGAAGATGCCGTGCGTGTTGATGTCGCTGCCCCAGGAACCGGAGTAGGAGACACCAACCGTGGCGTGCTTCGCGACCTGACCGACGATGCCGAGACCGAGGTTGGCCTGATCCTTGAGTTCAGAACCTTCGATCGCGGCGAACTTGCCGCCCTCGCCCATCTGGACGTTCACGAGACCTTCGGTGTCACCGAAGTAGTGAGACCAGCCGAGATCGGCCGTCAGAGCGACCGGCATGTTGCCCATGGCGAACGGAACAGCGGTACGAACACCGAGCGTGGCGATCTGGATGTCGTCCTTGATCTCGTCGGTCTTGAAGCTGTGGCCGATGGCGTTGTCAACCACGGCATCCGTTTCGACACGGGCCCAGGTGAAGCCGACGTACGGGGAGACCTTCGCAACGCTCAGGTCGAAGTTGTACGCACCTTCAACGAAGCCCTGAAGGACAGAGGCGTTTTCGCTGTGCTGGTTGACATTGGTGTTCATGACGCGAACCGTGTCACGATCTTCGTCGGTGTAAGCCACGCCGTAGGTCATCGTCACGTTGCCGATGTCCGTCAGACCGTAGACGCCGAAGTGCTTGTCTTCACCGTCGATCTTGTTGAGGCCGGACTTGTAGTCCGTCGTACCGTAGCCGAAGAAGGCACCGAACTTGGTGTTGTCGAGGACAAGGGCTTCGGCACCGAGGAAGCCGGTGCGGAAGTCGACGTCCATCGTGTTCTTCGTGCCTTCAGCTTCGCCCCAGTGACCGATGCCGGCAGCCCAGATGCGGGCGCGACCGTTGTCAACTTCGGCGGAGCGGCCTTCACCCATGCCGCGAGCCTGATCCATGACCGTGCGGGACACGGCGGTGGCGTTCACGACGAGAGCATTGCGGGCCGTGGCGTAGAAGTCATCGTCAAGGGTGCGGTACGTGTCAGAGATTTCCTGTTCAGTCTTAGCAGAAAGGATTTCACCCGTGAGCTTGTTGCCGGAAGCCTCAATGGCAGCAGCGATCTTCTGTTCGTTGGCAGTGCCGGCGAACTGTTCGAACGTGACGCCCTCCTTCTTCTTCATGGAGACGGTGGCCAGATTGCCCTTGCCTTCAGCCTTGTCGAGTTCGAAGAAGACGTACTGGGATTCGACATTCTGGGTAAGGTCCTGAGCCTGTTCGCCAAACAAATCATTCGTCTGCTCGGCCTTGAAAGAACCCGTCAGAGCGCCCTTTTCACCGTTCCAAGCTTCGACCAGCTTGCCAGCGTCAGCACCTTCAAGCGTGATCGCGAACTTCTTGTTGCCCCTGAAATAGACAGAATTGACGACGACATTGGAAGTCGCGTCGATGGCAAGCGTGCCGCCTTCAGCGATCTCAATCTTGAGCTCACCCTTCTGGGCATCCGTGCTGTAAAGGTGCCCCTTCTTCGTGAACTGGTCGTTGTAGCTCGAGAGAACGCCAAAGGTACCATGCGCGCCCACAGAAACCGTGTTGTCGGTGCCGATGGATTCGGCAAAAGCGAGCAGCGTGCCACCTTCAACCTTGGTTTCACCCTCGTAGGAGTTGTCGCCGGTCATGACGAGCGTACCCGTACCGTCCTTGGTAAGAGAGCCCTTGTAAACGCGAATTTGAATCGCATTCTTACGCTTCTGGTAATAGGCTTCGCGCCATTCCTTGGCCTTATTCTCGTCGATGGTCTGGTCCTCGATGCCGATAATGTCATATTCGGAATTCAGCATCAGATCGCCGATGAGTTCCTTTTCTTCCTTGGTGAAGCCATTACCAAGCTTGGAAGGCTTGCCGGCATCTTCCCACTTTTGAACAGCAGCAAGCCACGCCTTGTCTTCCTTTTCGCGCTGCTTCAGAGCTTCGTTGGAAATGTCGTTGGACCAAACGTCATAGCTGTCGCCCTGCATGTTGTAGACGAAGTTGCCAAGGAACTGACCCGGACCATACATACCCTTGTCGAGATCGGGCATACCCCAACCGTAGCGAACGTCGACCTGGCCTTCACCTGCCGTCCAGCCTTCAAACTTCGAACCATCAGGATTCGTGTGGCTTGCAGTCGTGAGCATGACGTCGCGCACCTGAAGCGCATCCATCTGGTCATACCGGTCCATGAGGACAGCCAGAGCGCCCGTCACGTGCGGCGCAGCCATGGAGGTGCCGGAGCTGTTGCCCCAAAGCGGAGCGCCGGTGTTGACGTCAACCTTGGAGGAGTAAATGTTGCGGGACGGAGCTGCGACAGTCCACCACTTGGCGTTACCGGCTTCGTTGAACACCGATTCGAGCTCGTACTTGCTGCCGTTCTGCTTCATGCCGGCAACGGCAATCCAGAACTTTTCGGCATCAGGATTGAAATACGGATAGAGCGGACGATAGAACGGCTGGGCGAAGTCGCGGTTGCCGGTCGTAAAGACCTGAACAACCTTCTTGTTAGAAACAGCATCATACGCCGCGTCAACAAAGGACTTGCCGTTCCACTGGCTATCAGAATTCTTACGCGCTTCGGCGTCCTTCATGAAGAGGAAGTATTCGTACTCGGTCTGAGAAACGGTATCCGTCGGGAAGTGAGTGGTCGTGTTGCCACCATCGGGACCAACCGACGTCACGTCTTCGCCGCGATTGACGCGAATGTTGGTGCCAAAGGAATTGTTGATGAAGCCGCCGCGCGTAGTATTGTCGGCAAACTTGTTGGCATCAGAAATTGCGGTCGCAAGAGCGCTCCAACCCTGATAGAAGAACTGCGGATCCTGGAACGGACCGTAGTTGGTGTTGTCGGTGCCGCCCGTGTTGCCCACGTAGACATCGGCGTCAAAGGCAACGCCGTGGAATTTGGAACCGTCACGATTGCCGCCAACCGTACCGGTGACGTGCGTACCGTGGGAGTCGTTCATGCCAAGTTCAAACTGACCGCTGGCAGGAACCTTGTCACCGGGCTTGTAGGAGCCGGGATTCTTGGAGTCCTGAGGATAACGGTTGCCCGAGGAACCGTAGGACTGATTTTCTACCTTAACTGCGTGGAAGCGGTCGCCCTTAAGATCGGGATGATCCTGAAGAAGCGCACCGGAGTCCATGACACCAACAGCGACGTCCTTGCCGGTGAAGCCGAGAGCATAGGCCTTCGAGGCATTCATGGCTGCAAGACCCCAGTCCTTCTGGTATTCGGCCGTTTCAAAGGCACGCTGGGCTTCAGCAACAGAGGCGCTGCTGATGTTGGGATTCGGATCCTTGTAGGCGGCCTGGGCTCCCGCTGCCATCATGAAGGCGGCGACGGCAATGGCGACGGCGCTCTTGGCGGCCTTGCCCTTCGTGGCGTGGTGTTCGTCCGTAACGACGTACTGCTGATGGGCAGCACTCCACTTGGTCTTGAAAACGCGATTCATTTTGCGTAACTCCAAATGTATGGGGTCTATGTTGGTCCTGTATCTCCGCTACTGCGAACGGAGACCTCTGAAGCTTATCCACATGCAGACAACAGAATCGGCTTTTGCACGAATTTCATGAAATAAAAGCATCTCGAGTACATCATGGCTTACCCTTGCTCTGAAGCGCATCTATTGACACCATTCAAGTGTCCACTTCTTAGTGCAAGTCCCCCAGCCGTTTTCAATGGAAACGCTCAAAGACGATGACAAGGATCAACACAATTCAATTGCCTGAAAGCCAGACATCAAACATTTAGAGAAAATTCATTTCGAGGGTAAACACGCAGTCGCTTTTATGCGACATTAGCGTTTCCACTTAAAGTGGAAAATTCTATCGATTCGCGTATACGCAAGATACAACCTATGAACGTTTGCGGCTTGCAGATCAGAGTCATAACCGACATCTTCAGACATGCCGAATTTGTACTGCAGGTCGTGGTCGTAGTGTGAATCCTCTCCGCCCAATTATTAATTGGACGGGGCTTCCCTGCCTTTTACCGGCAAGGACTGCCTGGGCACAGATAGCGAGCAAGCTCAGAAGTCTGCGTTCACATGGAACGCAGCTCCGCGCAAACCCGAATTAGGGTGTCCAAGGTGCGTGTGACCCTCTTGGCACATCCCGGAACTTTTGCCGAGATGCGCCGCCATTTCGTCACCGAAATGGACTTCTCGTACTCCCTCAGGAAGTACCGAGCTCCTATGTTGTACGAAGAAGACAGGTCGCACGAATAGCGCTTGCCTGTCTGAAACGTACACATGCTGTAGTTGTTCGTGTCTCTTGTAACGACACCGGTGCCGTCAAAGGCAAGCTTCGACGTGTTCCAAGCACAGACGCGACGAATGCGGATTCCGCACCGGTGCGCCTTGTGCTCCACCATCTTCTGGACAGACTTGGCTCGCCAGTGATGGAGTCGCTGACGTTTCGAGCCGCGTTTACGGCCCGCGAGATCAAGGTGTTCCATGACAATGACGTCGACCTTGAATTCGTTCGCAACTCCTGCGATGAAGTTGGCCGTCTTGACGGCAATGTCCTGGTTGACACCATTCGCTCTCGCCCAAAGCCTCGGCGTGCGTTTTGCACCGTTGCTTTGAGCTTTCCTGATGCGCCGCAAGGCACGTTCCAAAGAGTCTTGCT
>OGGT01000462.1_pt1 | contig 21727 bp, 36 predicted proteins | sample 1571311 | NCBI WGS metagenome assembly OGGT01 (sample SAMEA2581931, study PRJEB24529) | metagenome | biome: Human gut stool | place: China | collected 2011
TATATATAATAAATATATAATATAACTAGATATAAAAATAATTTCATTATAAATTGAAAATAAGTCTTGAAAATGCAGAAGCCTTGTGGTATAATACTTACAAGAACAAACAAAAGCTCATTCCCGATATGAGCTACAAGAGAAAGGCTTCCTTATGAATGATAATTATTATGACTATGTTGCTCAAGCATTAAATAAAATCAATTTTGAGTCAAATCCTCGTGTCATTGATTATGGTATTGATGAAAAAGAGTATAAAGAAATTATGAACAATATTCTCAATTTAAAAGAATATTGCAGAGGTCGTGAAAGCTGTGATGTTTGCAGATTTACAGATTTTTGTAGTGTGAATTTTGGCGACAACGACGTTTCTCCGGGCAATTTATGGATTGATGGCGAGGAGATTATTTGTGATGGGTAAGGCTGATTACAAGAAGAGGAAACTAAAAGACCATGAACAAGATACATTGCTTGAATACAAAGAGCTGGGTGGTGGCAATAGAAATGGAAAGAAATGGTATAAAGATTATCTAAACAGAAAGTATCGCAGGAAAGATAAACAGCTTTTCAAAAAAGTAGAGGATGAGTCTGATGAAGAAATCTAATTACAAGAAAATCTGTAAAGACGATAAACTTGTTAGAGCTAAAGAAGATTTAGACGAAAAGAAAGAGGGGTATCAGGTAACGGAACAGCATTCAAGATGGTGTAAAAAGATGCTTGCAAAAAGCTATCGTAGAAAGAATAAAAACGTAGAAATTGAAGAGGAAGAATAAAATGGTAGCTATATGGAATACTTACAAAACAAATAAACCTAAAGAAAGCAAAGATTATTTATGTGTAATTCTGCTTACAGACTTTAAGGGCGGTGATTATTCTATTGAACAAGTCGTTTTGAAGTATGATGTGAACACTGACAGCTTTGATTGTGATGGTGGCATGGCTGTATTATTTTGGACAGAATGTCCGAGCTTTCCAAGTTTTCTGGATATTAGTGAGGTATTATGGAACTAAAATGGAATAAGTTTGTTCAAGAAGATAAAAATAGTTATCCGAAAAACGATGGAGACTATATGGTATTTGGTGTTAAATCTTGTCGTAATGGCAATTGGATAAGTGATAAAATTTATTGTCACTTTAATAAGGGGCTGTATCGTTTTAATGGTAAAAGTTTGGTTGGGTATTTTGATATTGACAGCAACTCTTTTACTGTTCTTTATTGGGCAGAAGTACCAGACCCGGAAGAATTTAAGAAAGATTTTTCATTTTAATGAGGTGATAAATTGAAAGAGCAAATGGAATTGTATCTAAATTATGCAAGTCATCATCCACTTGCTAAGGATGTAGCTGATAAGCTATATAATAAGATGCCTTATCTATATAATCCTAGTGATAATAGTGATATTTCTGAATCTTCAAAGATTATTCTTAGGCAAACTAGACAGAAACTATATGATATGTTGAACACGGATGAATCTAAATACAATATTATTTTTACATCATCTGGCAGTGAGTCTAACAACACAGTTTTAAATGGTATTGATTATGACTGTCTTTATACCACCAATGCAGAGCATTCTAGTATTATAGAAAGACTTAAAAGTGATTTAAGATTTTGTGAAAATATTTTTATTAAGTCTGATGGAAGTACAATTGATTATAATTGGTTAAATGTAAATCTTGAAGATGACAACACTTCTAATCTACAGGATTTGGTATCTGTTCAGTGGGTCAACAATGAAACTGGGCATATTAACAATGTAAAAAAGATTTCTGAAATTGTCCATAATAATGGTCATCTATTTCATGTTGATGCTGTACAGGCTTTCGGAAAGATGCCAATTGACCTATCTAAACTAGATGTTGATTTTATGTCAATCTCTGGTCATAAGATTGGCGCATTCTCTGGTGTTGGCGTTCTTGTTGCTAAAAAGGGTATCCGTATTGACCCTCTGATTTATGGTCATCAAGAGTTTGGTCTTCGTGGTGGCACTGAAAACATTATTGGTATCGCTTCTCTTGATTACGCTCTTGATACCGTAGATTATTCACAGGAAACAATGGAAAAGCATGAAGCTATGAACAAGGCTATTTGTGATGGTCTATTTAAGCGTGGTCTTGATTGCAGAATCAATAATCCCGGCATTGCTGAAATTATGAGTATTTCTTTTAAAGGTATCAATGGTGAGATGCTAAAAGATATTCTTGAATGGAAATATCATATTTATGTTTCTACTGGTTCCGCTTGCAATACTGGTATGAAGTCTTATGTGCTTGAAGCGTATAATGTTCCTCGTGAGTATATTAACGGCACTATCCGTGTTAGTTTTGAAAATTTAACAGATGAAGAGATTGAATATTTCTGCAATTCTGTTGAGGAAGCTGTTGATTCTATTAAGGAGAGTATCAATGCCTAAGAAAGTAGGAGTAGGATTTGATTATTACGGAAATGTAGTCATAGTGGGAGATATTGTTAAGGCTAGATTTAAGCTAAATAATCCTTGGAAGGTTATTGAAATCTATATGATAGATATTAATACTTACAACTATCATCTCGGTAAAGGAACAGAGGATATTTGGCTTAACTATAAAGACGTTGAGTTTGTTTCACATGATGATGGGTCTTGTATCTTAGCTAACTGAATATAAAAGTTATACCCCTTATCTTTCTGTGATAAGGGGTATAATAATTTAACAGTAATTTAGTGTTCTGAGAGCCATATCTTGTTCTGTTTTCTTTATTAATGGCTCTACGATATCGAATATGTCTATCACCATTATATTTGAACATATATTGCCAATTTTGTAAACTTCTTTATTGTATTCTAATGTAGAGTCTATAATAATTAAATCATAAGAACCGTTTGGATTAGAGTTCGGCGTGGCAATTTTGATATGTTTATTCTTTATTCTGATATCTGGCATTCCGTTATAATAAGTGCAAAGGTTATCTTCAAATTTAGAGACCATATATTTGAAAAGAAGCCTTTGCTTCTGTAAATTTTCTACAATGATTAGTATATTGTTGTTTTCTTTCATATTAGTTTCCCACCTAATTTAACAGAGTAACGAAGGATAAATCCTTCTAATAGTATTGTAGCATATTCCACAAAGAAAGTCAAGTATTTTATTAAAAATTTTACAGTCGAGTTTTTGTTGTAAAATGAGACATAATTGATGATTTCTGTAGTAAAAATATTTGGTGTTAAATTATTTTTACTTAATTTAAGAGAGAATGAAAAATTGATGTAGTGTGAAAAAGTGGTGAAAATGTTGAAATAATTGGTTGTTTTATTTGAATGTATTTTGAATGTATTTTGAATGTATTTTGAATGTATTTTGTTTATATAATACATAATCTCATCTGTTCACCATAAAGAACGATACGATGTCTGTCAAAACAAACATAGAAATAATAAAATAACAAAGTATCCACAACATTATCTCGTTATCATCTATCTTCATAAGGCATAATGTTAAATCAATATCATAATAATAAATATTAAAATAGTAATATTGTGTTGTGTTTGTTTGTATCAGATGATATTAACTATTATAATAATTAACTAAAGTACAGTATTAGAGTTAAGACTTGACAAAATCATAAGGATTATGTTATAATCTTATCAGTCCTATATGGACTAAAATAAAGAAAGGAACTATGTGATGAAGAAATTATTGTGTGTTGTCATTACAGTAATGATAGTGATGAGTGTGTGTACAACAGTAGGAGCAGAAAGCGCAGAACAGAGAGTTGAGAGAATCTATCCTAACTGGAAGGAAGACTATGAACAGTGGAATAATAAGGGTCTGGTAGATGAGTATGATATTGATGAAAGAGCATTGGTTGTAAGCATTATTGAACATGAGAGTAGATTTCAGGGAGACGTTGGAGAAAAGTATAGGGGACTGATGCAGATAAGTACAAGTGGGGAAGTGATAGAATTTTTGGGCGTGAATAAAGATGAGCTGTATAATGAAAAAACTAATATTAGATGTGGAGTAAAAATGTTGAAATATTATTTGGAGAAGAATGAAGGGAATATAGAAAGAGCATTATGTATGTACGGGTGCGGAGAGGGAAATAGTAAAAAGAGAAAAACACATTGTAGACCAAGCCAAGAGATTTATATTCTGTATACAAAGTATAAGAATTTATTTGAGCAAGAAGAGATAAATAATTTTATACTGAAAGAGCTTAATGATAGAAAATCTGAGCTGAATAATCTTATTATTCTTAGTGAAAGCGCGAACGCTAAGATAAGAAACTATTATGAAGTCAGAATTGAGAATGTTGAAAACGAAATCTTGGAATTGGAAAAAATGTTAGGATAAGGTGTTGACAAATATTTATTATGGTGATATAATACTTATAGAAACGAAGAAAAGGAGGCCAGAGTATGCATACGTTTTTTATGTGTATTGTTGCATTGGTCGTAATGAAGGCTATCTTTAAGTAAGGAGTTTTTATGATAGTTCTCGGAATTATACTTTTCGGAATTGTTCTTTTGTACTGTTTCACTGATGAACATGATGATTGGAGGTACTGAACATGATTAGTAAGAAAGCTTTTGTAAAAGCTATGAAAGAAATCACAAAACATGATGATTTTGAAACAGCCATTAATAAGGTGTTCCGTGATTACAATGATGATTCGTCTATTATGAGTAGTGGTCTTGAGGGCGCACTCATGTATGTCATTCAGGAGCAGTTTAATGACCTAGATGACGACTGGCTTGGATATATTTGTTATGAGCGTAATTATCTTCGTGATTATAAGCTTGGCGATATTCAGTTTGCAGATGGCTCTAGTCCAGAGCTGAATGACTGGGAAGACGTATACGATTTCCTTGTTCGTTGCATGAACGAGAAGAAGACCCGGAAAGAGTAAGGTGAGTGCTTATGGGTTTGAAGATGCTGTTTGACGTTGAAAAACCCAAGCGTCTACCTAGACAAGAGGTCATTGATAGGTTGTACAAGGAGTTTACTGTATATCAAATTAATGATATGATTAACTCTAAAAATAAACCAGAAACAGATTATCGGAAGTTATGTAGAAACATTGTGTCATATTATGACGCTCATGGGTATGTTTCTGAGAAGCAGAAGTTATGTTTATGTAGATATACAGCATATAACTTTTTAGAGCCAGAAAATTTATCAAAAATAATTCCAAATAACTCTTGACAAACGATTTTTTCTGAGTATAATATTATATAGAAACCAATCCCGACTGGTTTATGAAAAACGACTTTTATTTACAAAAAAACTAAGGAGAAGCAAAATGATTACGAAGATTTTTAACACGACTACGGTTGCTGATGGTTCTACTGAACGTCTGATTGTCCATACCAAGATTGGAGAATTTGAAGTTCCGGGTAAGCGCATTACTTGTCACGTTCGTCCTCGTGATAATGACGAGTATGATGCAGAATTTGGTAAGGCTCTTGCAAAGAAGAAGTTTGATATTCTTTCCACTGATGACCGTATCGGTCAGCACATGACTATGGCAAAGAATCTTCGTGCAATCGCCAAGAACCTGATGGATATTGCCGACAAGGAAGAGCGCATCGCAGATGATATGTGTGGCAAGATTGAAGATATGAAGTGTGCTTACGACTATTTTGTTGAAAAGCATTTTAATAATAACTAACAAAGGAGAATAAAAATGGAAGAGAAGCATATTAACATGATTGAACCTGTAAAAGGTAAGGCAAAACATAAGTCCGAAAAGATGCTGTACTATACCTGTGTTGACTGTGGTGGCGTATTCCCTATAAAGGAAGTACAGATGGCGGAATGGTTTAAGACTTATGACACGTTCCCTTGTCATTGCGCTAATTGTAAGAAGCGTCGTGAGAATTTTGTTAAGAGCAATAATAACTAATTTAACAAGGAGAATTATATAATGGGATTCAACTTTAAGGTTCAAAAGGCTGTTCGTGAGAAGATTGCTGTTAAGATTGCTCTGATGGGGCCTAGTGGCTCTGGCAAGAGTTACAGCGCACTACGTCTTGCAACTGGTATGCGTGAAGAAATGAAGAAGACTGGTACTGATGTCGGTACTAACGGACGTATCCTATTCGCAAATACAGAGGGTTCTCGTGGTCGTTATTATGCTAATGAATTTGATTATGACATTGTTGATTTGGTTCCTCCTTATGCACCAGAACAATTTACTGAGCTAATTAACTATGCGGTTGAAGAAAAGTACGCTATTCTTATTATTGATAGCACTTCTGCCGAATGGGAAGGTAAGGGAGGCTGTCTTGAGCTACAGCAACAGGCTGGCGGTCGTTATCAAGACTGGAAGCTAATTACCCCTCGCCATGATAAGTTTATTGACACTATGCAGTATAGTCCTATTCATATTATTGCCACTATGAAGGGCAAAGACCAGTATGAAGTTGATAAGGACGAGCGTGGTCGTACTGCTGTTAAGAAGCTGGGTGTCGGTGCAAAACAGCGTGACGGTTTCGAGTATTACTTCACTACTACTTTCAACATTGATGTAACTTCTCACATGGCTAAGTGTGAAAAGGATAACACTCATATCTTTGAAAATGAGGGTTATACTATTCTGTCTGAGGACTTTGGCAAGAAGATTATCAAGTGGGCTAATAGTTCTGATGTGGAAGCTACTTCTGCAAAGACATTTGCTCAGGCTCCTGATTATGACGGCTCTGGTTCTGTTAGTGAAACTTCCGAGCTAACTGATACTATTAATAAGATTGGTAGTCTTGCACAGGCTCTAGTTGGCGCTGATAAGTTATCTAAGACCGACCTTGTAGGTATTATCAAGAAGTACCATACTAGTGCCAACTATAATTCTATTACTGATATTGGTGTGGCTAAGAATATTCTGGCCGAGCTGGAAGCTAAGAACAACTAATAATAATACTTGACTTTTAGTCGAGTTTGATATATAATATATTTAACATTATAAAGGAGATTAAACTATGCTGAATAACTTTGATTACATGGGTCGTTTTGTTGCTGACCCTGAACTGGTAACTAGCACTAATGGTACTTCTTACACTCGTTTTTGTCTAGCACAGGATGAAGGTAAAGGAGACAAGAAGACCACTACATATCTTGACTTCGTTGCTTACGGCAAGACCGCAGAGACTATTTGCAAGTTTTGCAAGAAGGGCAGTCTGATTGTGGTTGACCAATGCCGCATTACTACTTCTATGTATGAAGATAAGGCAAAGGATGTTAAGCGCAAGAATATCACTTTTACCGTAAACCATATTGAGTTTGTTTCTGGTTCTGGTAATAGTGAGACTAATAAGGATATTCCTGCACCCGCTCCTAAGTCTGCACCTGTTGAGAGCGCTCCTACTGCGTCCGATGACCTTCCTTTCTAAGTAAAATTTAACCAAAAATAATTGATGGTTTTAGCCACCACCTTTCGGTGGTGGCTATTTTGTATTAAAGGAGGGAAAGTATGGAAGAAGAGAAGCAAAAGAAACTACCAACTTTCTCATTTTCTAAGCTAAAGAATTTTGGTGAGTGTCCAATTTGTTACTATAAAAACTACGTTTTGCATGAAAAGAAAAATGATAAAAGTGGTCTAAGTGAGTTTGGAACATTTTGTCATAAAATTCTTGAAATGTATGAGAAAGGTCAACTTGAAATTTGGGAAATGTTATCTTATTATCAGGATAACTTTCAAACAGAAGTCCCGTCTAGCTTTGTTGTAAAGATGTCTGATACATTTTCAAAAGACTTATATCCTTACTATTACGCAGATGGAGAGAATTATTTTACCAATTTTGAAGGATATTCAAATTGGGATATTCTTGAATCAGAATATGAGTTTGAAATTCCAATTACTGATTACGCTCTGTTTAATGGTAAGGTTGACCTTATTGCCAGAAGTAAAAAGAGTGGCAGACTAATTATTATTGACCATAAATCTAAGTCTAAATTTAAGTCAAAAGAAGAACTCGCAGATTATGCAAAACAGCTATACCTATATGCTTATGCAGTTCACGAGAAGTATGATGAATGGCCTAAAACCCTTTATTTTAATATGTTTCGTAAGGGTGAATTGGTAGTTATTCCTTTTGACAGGAAAGAATATCGTATGGCTATGGACTGGGCAAAACGTACCATTGATGCCATCCTCTCCGTAAACTGGGATAATTTCAAGGTAGAAGAAACAAATAATTTTTGTGTAGAATTAGAAGACCCTATTGTAAAAATTGAAAATCCGTGCTATAATACAGACACGAAGAGATTACGGTTTGGTGATGGACACAAGAAATATTCAGAGCTTTTTGACTATAAGAATGACTTCTACGGAAGAAATCTTTGTGGTTATAAAGATAGCTGTGGACTCTGTGTTAATCACGAATAAAGAAAGGGCTTACAATGGCAGATTTACTAGACAAGATTAAGGAAGCCGAGCAGATGCTTGGCAATGAAGAACAGGCTATCGAGATTGCAAAGCTAATGAACCTTCGTAATTTTGACGAAGAGAAACTAACGGGTTCTTCTCCATTTTCAAGCGATTCTAACCCTAGTTTTATTTGGAATAAAAAAGACCTTTGCTACCACGATTTTAGCAATGGCGGTAATTATAGTATCATCAACGCATATATGTATGCCTATGATGAAACTTACGCACAAGCTCTAAAGCGCCTATTTGACCGTTGCCATATTGAATTTGATTTCAAGCGTGGTTTTGGTTACGATGAACGTGAAAGCTTAGAGAATTATAAATTCCCTGTTGATGATTCTGTTGAAGACAATTCTAATGCTACTGCTTATCTAAAGAAACGTGGATTTACAGAAGAAACTATTAAGTTTTTTGATATTGGACAAACCAAAAAAGGTGACGTTCAATTTAAGTTCAAGGATATTAATGGTCGTTTAGTTGGTGTAAAATATCGTCATGCTCACGCTGTAAAGCATGGAGAGTCTAAGTATTGGTGGCAGGGTGATTGTTCTCCTTGTTATTCTCTGTTTAATATCAACAATATTGATATTACCCAACCTCTAATTGTTACGGAGGGAAATCTTGATGCTATGGCTGTATGGCAGTCTGGTAGTCACAATGTAGTGTCTATTCCGGGGGGCGCAACAGACCTAAATTGGATTAAGTATAACTTCGACTTTCTTGAGAAATTTAAGAAGATTATCCTATGGCTTGATAACGATACTGCTGGTGAAGAAGGGACAAAGAAGATTGTTCAAAAGCTGGGCGAGTATCGTTGTTATATTGTAGAGTCTCCTGATTATGCACAGGAAGCCGTTGAAGAATATTACAAGCAATTTAATCAAGAGAAACCTATCCGTAAAACAGATGCTAATAATGTAATGATTGCTATTGATGGCAGTGCAATTCTAAAAATGATTGCAGATGCTAAAGCGGTAGAAAATCCTCGCGTTAAACATCTGTTTGATTACGAAGAGATGCAGCTACAGAATGTGCCAAACATTTCTTTTGGAATTAAAGCTTTAAATAAGGTTCTATACGGCAATTTTGAAAACACACTTACTTTGATTACAGCTCTTGCCGGAAATGGCAAAAGTAGCCTACTAAATCAGATTTGTGTAGCCGCTCCATTGGAGCAAAATCAAAACGTATTTATTTATTCTGGCGAAATCCCTGCTCAGTTCTTGCTGGGTAATATTTTTAGACCTCTTGCGGGAGACCGTCATATTATCGAATATGATAACGGCCCAGACCGTCCAAAGGGCTATGCAGTATCAAAACAGGCTACAGATTTAATCCGTCAATATTATCACGAAAATCTATTTGTATATGATGACTGTTCAGACGACAGTTCTCTAAGCACAGAGAGTATGAGTTTGTTACAGCAGATGGATTATGCTTACCGTCGTTATAATACAACGTGTTTTGTGATTGACAACTTGATGTGTCTTGATTTAAGAGGTTGCGCTGGCGATACTAAACTGGAAAAACAGACAGATTTTATCAAACAGGTTAAAATGTTTACTCGTAAATATCCTGTTGAAGTAGCCCTTGTTGCTCACTCTCGCAAACTTGCCCAAGGAGAAACGGAAGTTGGTCTGCAAAGCGTTGCCGGAGCAATGGAAATTGCCAACATTGCTGACAGATGTATCGCTTGTAAGATTCTGAACGAAGATTCAGAGGGTTATGATTTTCAGCTATCAGTTGTCAAAGACCGTCAATCGGGCAAGGCTGGTAGCAAACTAAAATTGTATTATGACAATTGTTCTATGCGTATTTTTTCTGATGAGCAAGAGCTTAATATGCGTTATCGCTGGGAGCGTGAACTTGGTAACAAGATTCATTATGATGATAATTTAAGCAAGAGAATTGTTGCTAATATCCCTGAACTTAAATTTAATCCTACTCCCACGTTTGCCTCTGAACCTGATATTCCAACAGAATCAACACAAGAACCAAATCTCCCGTTCTAAAATTTAACAAATAAATTGATAGTGCATCTTGACAGATGCACTATTTTCGTATATAATAATAATTAGAAAGGAGTTTTGATATGTCAAATTATACTGTATATCATTGCCACACCATGCTGTCAAATCCTAATGCTGGTATTGATAGTATTGCTACATTTAAGCAGTATGCAAATCTAGCAAAAGAATGTGGTATGACCGCGCTTGCAATTAGTGAGCATGGATGCTTTTACGAGTGGAAACATAAAAAAGATGCTATTGAAGCTGCTGGGCTAAAATATATTCACGCCTGTGAGTTTTATGTTACAGAGAGCCTTAACGAAAAAATCCGTGACAATTATCACTGCGTTTTGATTGCAAAGAACAAAGACGGATTTTTTGAACTGAATAAGATGTCGAGTCGTGCATATAATCGTGAAGATGGACATTTTTATTACGTTCCTCGTATTACTTTTGCAGAATTGCTTGGAACAAGTAATAACATTATTGTGTGTACTGCGTGTGTGGCCTCGGTTCTTTGTAAAGGAAACGAAGAATTAAAAGAGAGATTTATCAAATTTCTTGCCAAAAACAAAGGCCGTTGTTTTTTAGAGATTCAACATCATAATGTAGAAAAGCAAAAGATTTACAACCAATATCTTTACGAACTAAGTAGGCAGATTAATGTTCCATTAATTACGGGTACAGACTTCCACTGTGCGAATAAATTACAAGAAAAGGCAAGAAAAGTTCTCCAAGCTGGAAAGAGGGTTGTATTTAATGATGACGAAGCACAGTGGGATTTAACGTGGAAGAGCTATGATGAACTAGTAGAAGCATATCATATTCAAGACGCACTTCCTGAATCTGCTTATCTTGAAGCGATTCAGAACACAAATGTTATGGCTGATATGGTACAGCCATTTACCCTTGATACGTCATTTAAATTTCCAAAGATTTATGATGATTCTGAAAAGATTCTGCGAGATAAGCTATTCAACCCACAGGCTGTTGGTTCTATTGTGAGCGAAGGTTTTTCAGAAGATGACGTAAGAAACCGCCTTAATCATGAATTTAAGACATTCAAAGCCATTGATTCCGTTGACTATATTATCCTTGCAGACTATATTTCCAGATGGGAAAAAGACCACGGATTCTATACTGGCCCTGCTCGTGGGTCTGCTGCCTCTAGTCTTGCACTTTATTCTCTTGGTGTAACAGAAGTTAACCCTCTTAAATATGGCTTTCATTTTTGGCGCTTTATGGACGAATCTAAGTATAGTCTTCCCGATATTGATACAGACCAGTATTCAAAAGACCGTGATGCGACTAAGCGTTGGATGCTAAAAGACCATTTGGATTTACCTAATATTAAGACTTCTGAGATTATTACATTTAACACGATTGCTTTGCGTGGTGCTATTCGTGATATTGGACGCGGCCTTGATATGCCGCTTGAAATTGTTGATGAAATCGCAAAAGCGGTTTATGAAGCAACGGAAGGCGAAAACAAGGTAACGACAATTGACGACTCTTGGCGTAAGAAATATCCAAAACTATTTGAGATTGTTGATTTAGTACAAGGCACTGTCACCTCTCTTGGTAGCCATCCTTCTGGTGTTCTTGTTGCAGATAGAGATATTGAATCAGAGCTTGGCATCTGTACCCTTGCTGGTGACGAATACCCTGTTTGCGTCTTGAATATGAAAGAACTTGATTCTCTGAATTGGGTTAAGATGGATGAACTCGCTCTTGATAATGTTGGCGTTATTAATAAATGCTGTGATGTCGCTGGCATTGAACGTATTTCTCCAAAGAATCTTACTTTCGATGATGATAAAGTTTTTGAATCAATTAAGAATGATACATCTCTTATTTTTCAGTTGAATAGTAATTATGGAGAACAAACTATCAAGAAAATTCTTAGTCCCGCATCTTGGAGTAGGATTCACCATGATTATCCGTCCATTACAAAGTTTGATATTATCACTTTTGTGTCTGGTTTAATTCGCCCTTGCGGAAAAGATGTTTACGATAATGCTGTAAGTGGCATTGGGTATCATAGTGGCGTTAAGGAAATTGATGATTTACTTGCTTCTACAATGGGTTATCCTATTCTACAGGAACCTATTATGGAGTTCGTAATGAAATTCTGTGGGTATACATTCCTAGAAGCGGACAAATTAAGAAAAATTATTGGTAAAAAACTTGGCACAAAAGAACAGTTGCCAATTATCAAGCAGAGATTTGAGGAAAACGGAAAGGTTAGATTGGGACTTTCTCAAGAAAAATCTGATGAGATTATGGATATTTTTCTTGGTTGCGTTCTAAATGCCACTCGTTATAGTTTTTCTCTGGTTCATGCAGTTAGTTATACGTCTATATCTTATGAATGTGCTTGGTTAAGATACTATTATCCTCTTGAATATATTTGTTGTTGCTTAAATATTTTTGTTGATGACGAAGACAAGACAAATGAGGCGTCTGAATATGCAAAATCTATCAAAGTAAAAATCAAGAAACCAAAGTTTAGGTATTCAAAAGCAGAATATTTTGTTGATAAAGAATCTAATTCAATTTACAAAGGCATTGGTTCTGTTAAATTTATGAACCAATCTTGTGCTGATGATTTATATAGTCTACGAGATAACCATTATGATTCCTTTGTAGATTTACTACGAGATATTTACGGAAAGACATCTGTAAATTCCCGTCAATTAGATATCCTTATTAAGCTAGATTTCTTTGATGAATTTGGCAATGCTAAAGAACTTCTACGTCTTGTTAAGATGTATGATATGTTTGGTACAGCAAAGACTTTGAAAAAAGAAAAACTAGCTAACAGTGATGTCGTAAGGGCGATTGTAGAGAGACATTCTGTTTCTACTACTAAGGCTGGCAAAGAATCTAAATCCTATTCTCAACTAGATAATATGGCAATTTTGAACGAATGTGAAACTTTGATTATGTCATTAGGTATCAAACCTATGACTATTAAAGAAAAAGCAGAAATTCAGAAAGAATACATGGGTTATGTTGATATTGCAACAGGTAAGCAAGAAGACAGACCAAAGCTATATATCCTTGATGTCAAAGCACTAAAGTCTAAGGCTAGTGGTAGAGTATGGGCAAGGCAGATTACGGCGCAGAGTATTGGTAGTGGTAAGCAATCTAATTACACTATTACTTCTAAAAATTACCATGAAGAATTTCAAGTTGGTGATGTAATACTCTGTAAGCATCTTGAAAAACAGAAAGATTATTGGCACATAACTAACTATGAAGTTCTTGTAAATATCTAAAATTGTTTTAGGGCAGGGTATTGACAAACCCTGCCCTTTTTGCTATAATACTTATAGAAAGTGAGGGATTATAAATGAACGTAAAATATTATATTCTTAATGGCGTATCCACTGCTGGTAAAGATACTTTCGCTAGTTATTGTAAAGGATATGAAGATTATCTTATTCATGTAATGCAGTTTTCTAGTGTGGATTGGATTAAGATGAAAGCAAAGCAACTTGGATGGGATGGGAATAAGGACGAAAAAGGTCGTAATCTTCTTAGCGGTATGAAGCATCTTCTTACCGAATACAATGATGTTCCTTTTAAGAAGACCGTAGAAAATATTAGATTCTGGACTTCGATGGACGAAGATAAGACGAGTAGTTTTTTTGATGATTATGAATGGCTTCTTGTGTTTATTGATGTTCGTGAACCAGAAGAAATTGACAAGTATAAGAAAGAGTTCCATGCAAAGACGGTTCTGATTCGTAATCCAGAAGCAGAAGCAAAAGCGTTCAACGAGAGCGACATGGATGTTCTAAATTATAATTATGACTATATTATTTGGAATCGCCATGATAAGAAAGTTCTCATGAATAATGCTGATAGGTTTATTAGATACGAATGTTTTAATGATGGAACTTATAAATATCCAATTGAAATTGACAATGGTGTGACTATTAAGTTGGGTGAATAATATGAAATTTAAGATTAAGTCTGTTGGCTATTGGAATAAACCTCTCGAAGAAACATACCCTGTTCTTAATTTTTATAATTTTGAACAGAAGACCCGTAGTGGCTATTGCTGGACTGAATATTTTGGTGAAATTGAACTTGATACGCTAGAAGATTTGGTTATGCTAGAGCATAATCTTAATAAGCAAATTATTGTTCTTAGCCAAAATGAATCAATTCCAGTTGTTATGATTTATGATGATTATATTGAATGAGGTGATTTAGATGAAGCTGATTGATGGCAAATACGCTACCGCAAAAGTGTTTACTGATAACATTGAAGAATCCGCATCTCAGCAGATTCTATCTTTGTGCAATCAGAGTTTTGTGGATGGATGCAAAATCCGTATTATGCCTGATGTTCATGCTGGCACTGGTTGCGTTATTGGTTTTACCGCTGACTTAGGGAATAAGGTTATTCCTTCCATTGTTGGTGTAGATATCGGTTGTGGTATGTTAGTTGCGGAACTTGGCAAGAATCATATAGACCCTAAGAAGTTGGACGAGGTAATCCATGGGCGGGTTCCTGCTGGAATGGCTGTTCACGAAGAACCAACTCTCGAAGAAAATTTTTTGGATGATTTAACCTGTAAAGACTCTTTGCATAATATCGACCGGATTGTTCGTAGTCTTGGTACTCTTGGTGGTGGTAATCACTTTATCGAACTGGATGAAGATGATAACGACAATCAGTATTTGGTAATTCATACGGGGAGCCGTAATCTTGGAAAGCAAGTGGCAGAGTATTACCAAAATGTTGCAATTTCAAATCTCAAAGGTAAGAACAAAAAGAAAGAAGCTGTTGACGCTCTTATCAATCAACTAAAGGCCGAAGGGAGAGAAAAAGAAATTTCTCAGAAACTTTCTGAGTTAAATTTTAAGTTTCCAGATATTCCTAATGAGCTTTGTTATCTTGAGGGCAAAGACAGAGAAGCATATTTACACGATATGAAAATCTGCCAAAACTTTGCAACTATGAATAGGCTTCATATCATGAATGAAATTCTTAATGGTGTTGGTTTGCAAGAGAAAATTCCAGAAATTCATTTCTTCCAGACGGTTCATAATTACATTGATATGTCTGACAATATCATTAGAAAGGGTTCTGTTTCTGCCAAGAAGGGAGAGAGGCTGATTATTCCTCTAAACATGAAGGATGGAAGTCTGATTTGCATTGGTAAGGGCAACCCTGATTGGAACTGTTCTGCACCTCATGGTGCTGGCAGAATGTATAGCCGAGTGGCGGCTAAGAAAGCATTTAGCATAGACGAGTTCAAGAAGCAGATGGATGGAATTTATTCAACCTCTGTGAACGAAGGTACGCTGGATGAATGCCCAATGGCATATAAACCAGCACAGGAAATTATCGACGCAATTTCTCCTACTGTTGAAATTATAAATCACATCAAACCTGTTTATAACTTCAAAGCTGGTGAATAAAAATGAATTTTTGTTGGTATTAAATTATGATTAATTTTATTTGGCAATTTATTAAAATTGGAATCGGTGTTCTTCTGGTTCTTAGTCTGAGTTATATTCTTCGTATTTTGATTCTGATTTATAAAGCGTCAAAGAAAGTTCAGAAGGAACAGTCGTCAGATTTGCCACTTTGCGACACTTGTAAACACTTAAAATACAAAGATAGCAACGCAACACGGGCTTATAATTGTAACTGTAGATACAGTAATTTTAACAATCCACCAGAAATTTGCAATGATTATAAAAGGAAGTGATGTTAAATGGAAGAACATCAATCTGTCTTAGATACGCCATCTTATAAACTTACCAAAATTGCAATTCATGCGGCAAGAACATACTATGACAAAGAGACATTTGACCATGCCAAGCGTGTAGCTGATTATATTTCTGATAATGATGTAATCCCTGTCGATATTCGCAATGAATGCTGGTGTGTTGCCATGATGCACGACTTGTTAGAGGATACAGATTATGAGCCGTACGAGTTGTATCCCGATTATGAATGTGCCTATAAAGCTCTAAGGCTTCTTACAAATAAAGGTGAGAAGTACGAAGATTATTGTGAACGTATTCATGATAGTGCTAGAACACGTTATGGTCAGATTGCGTGGTTTGTTAAATTAGCAGACATTAAAGACCATTTAATTCTAAAAGATACATTGACCGATAGGCTAAAAGAAAAATATATAAGTGGACTGAGGCATTTGCTATGATTAAACAAGAAGTTATTTGGCACTCTATTAAAGACGAGGGACTTCCACGCAATAGAAATAGTAGTTATTGGTTTTTGTTTAGAAATCCAAGTTGTAAAATTCATCAAATTTATGAAGTAACTTGCGACGACAGTTGTAAGACGTGGAGATTTGCAAGCCCACATTTACACATGAAGAAGGTTGACTTTGATTGTGCAGACTTTACACCTATTATGTGGACTGCTTCTTTTGAGCCTAGTACTATAGATGCTTTTATTAAGGAGAATTATGATTGAACAAACAATTTATTGGTATTCAATAGCAAAATATGGACTTCCTACTGGAATGAACAGCAGAGAAATATGGATGGTATTCAAAAATATTTCATCTAATAAATTTGAAGTACACAAAATTGAGCGTGATTATTTTAGCAATGATTGGTATTTCTCTGGTTGTGATGAAATGGTAGAATTTATCTCAGACTCTCTTGTCCCTATTATGTGGACAGACTCACTTAACAATACAATTTTAAAAACTATCATTAAGGAATAAAAGATTTCTTTCATTAAGAGGTGATATTATGTTGCTTTTTGAGATATTTATTGTTATTCTATTTCTCTTGTGGTTGTCTGGTGCTATATGGTGTGTTCACCCATACAAAGCAATGACATGGTTTTATCATGATATTCTTGGTTGGCACGAACCTGTTGAAGAAAAGACATTTAAAAGGTATTCTGTTTGTTCTCGTTGTAAATTTTGTGGGAAGAAAATTATGATGGATAGTCAAGGAAATTGGTTCCAATATTAAGGATTTGATATGACAGAGTTAGAATCAAAACTTTTAATGGCAGATGCCGTTGTAGATATTATAAAAACCTGTGAGCCAAAGCAAAAAGAATTTTGGATAGAAATGCGTCGTATGCTTCTATATGCTTCCGCAGAAGAGTTTAACAAGTATTGCATGAAAATCTCGAAAGAAGATGATTTTCTTGAGAAAATGGCGAAGCTGTCAATTCAAACAAATTTTGTTAAAATGATTAATGACATTGGAAGCAGGGGTGATTTTGCAGAACTTGAAAACGATGGCATATTCGAGAGTTATATAAATAAAGAAAATTCTGACTTATGTAAAATTCTCCACTTGACAGAGAATAGGATTAAGAGGTATAATATTAATGGAACAAAAAGAGTATAGGTCTATTCAAGGATTAACAAAAGAACAAGAAAAACAAATGCTGAGATATGCTGTTCAATGGCTTATTGAAGATTATAATAAACATCCTGAATGCTATAAGTTTTCTTATATCCCAGAGCCAGAGCCAGTAAAACCGATTGGTGGCAGAGGAAATCTAGTTTGTATTTCAAAAGGAGAATGATTATGTTTAAGAGCACCGATAAGAAGTTAGAAGAAATTGGCTTTAAGAAAGTAAGGGAAGACAAGTGGGCGGTCGTATATGAGCGCTATAATGATACTTATAATTATATGCAAGTCTTAACTGTTATTCATAGGACAGATGGAAACAGTATTATTCAATCCTATGATAAGGATACGTTTGATAAGCGTTTTAAGGGTAATATTTGTGTTGGGCTAACTGGATACGAAACTAAGCTAATCCTAAAGAAAATGAGACAACTTGGTTGGTATAGTAAGTAAGGAGAGTAGTCATGTATAATATTCCACAAGAAATGATTGATGAATTTAACAAAGAAATGAAAGTTCGTAGTCAGTACAAGAGCGTTAAGTTTGCACATGAGTCTATGGATACTCTTATGTGTGACACTCTTGAAAAACTCGGTTTTGGCGATGGCGTTTGGACTTTTATGCAGACGTATAAATGGTACTCATAAAATTAAGGTGTGGTAAGCATGGAATTAAAAGAATATCTGCTAAGAAAACTTGCTTTTGCAAACGATATGATACGGAATCATAGCTTCTCTACAGAAAGTTTGATGTCTTGGCGTGGCTATAAACGAGCTATTGAAGATATGCTAGAGGAACTTTCGGATATTGGTAGTAATTAAAATTTTGTTTTCATAGGTAATAATTATGGGGTATAAACCAAAGAGCAGACCAAGAGGGCAAAATCCATTTCATAAAAAGATAATTGATAGCGATGTTTATACTGACAGCTCTGGAAATAGATTTGCAGAATTTAACATAGAAGTGTATGATACCTATATGTCACCAATGGCAAAAGTAATGGAAGGTACAGAATTAAATTATACAAATATTGTTAAAGAGACATATATTAGGGATGTAAAACTGAGATTTAATCCTACTAAATCTTTTGAGCAGTTGTCAAAAGAAGAAAAAGTTAAGCTTGTAAATAAAGAAATTGATGAACTGATTGAGTTTTGTGAAAAACCAATTAGAGAAAGGTATGAACAATGGATGAAGAACAGGCGTTTTAAGTAAAATTAATAAACCAATTAATAAAGGAGTATTTGTAATGTATTTTGATAATATTTTTGACACCTTTTGTGGAGTAGATGATATTAAATTTGCTCGTAAAGATAGTTCTGTTAAATTTCCTACTAAGCGTGACGAAGATGGATGTTACGATGTTTATGCACATATCACAGAAGACTTTATAATTCCGTCTCACACTAACGAACTTGTCCCTACCGGTTTGTATAGTGCATTTGATAAAAAGTATCGTATCGCTGTTCGTGAGCGCGGCTCTAATACAAAGGCAAATATGATTGTAATGGCTGGTCAGATTGACTCTGGGTATCGTGGTGAATGGTTCGTGTCAATTTATAACGGATGTAACAAAGACATTGTCCTATCAAACGATGTTGATAGAGTCTTCAATAACGATAATGTTATTTATGTTCCTACATCAAAAGCTATTGCTCAATTTGCTGTTGAGTACGTTCCAGTTGTAAATCTTTCTGAAATTAGTATTGAAGAGCTACAAAAGATTGATTCTGAACGTGGTGTTGGCGCTCTTGGCAGTAGCAATAAATAAGTCTTGACTTTTGATTGAGACTTTGATATAATATTAATAAAGGAGGTCGATTCAAATGTTCGACGCAAAAGATAACAAAAATGAAACCCTAAAAACAAATAGTGTGTTAAATTTACTTGATGGATTTATTACCATTAATCTTGCAGAGGTAAGTTTGTCTGTCCTTGAACAGACTATTCTAATTCTAAAGTCCATGCGGCGTGAAGCAGATGATATGTCAAATGACGGCAATGGTGGTTTTCGCCTAATCATTTCAGGCTATTCAGTTGATGATTGGATTGATGACTGTATGATGATTTATAACGCAAAACTTAATATCATGAAAGGTTGATTTTATGGCTAAAATGAACATATTTATTTCTCAACCCATGAAGGGTAAAGAGACTGGTGAAATTCAGTGGGAACGAGATGAACTCGTTAAAGATTTAAAGAAATATCTCGGTGAAGATATTAAGGTTCTCGATACTATCTTCCATTTCGCAGAAGATGTCCCGTCCCTTGTATATCTTGGGCGTTCTCTTGAAGTTCTTGCCAAAGCAGACCTTGCTGTGTTTATGGATGGATGGGAGAATGCTCGTGGGTGTCGTATTGAACATGATGCCGCAAAAGATTACAACATTCCCACACTTGAACTGAACAAGGCTTGGTATCCATGCACTTGAGATTAAATTTATGGCAAATATAATGGAAAAGTCATCTTTAGATGAAATCAGAATTAGAGACTTAGAATGTGGAACCGTTTTTAAGTTTAATGATAAATGGTATATTAAATCTATAAACCATAGAGGCTTTAGAGAAAACTACGGCTATTGTTCTAACAGGGACTATTCTTCTTATCTTGGTGTTAATTTGGAAACAGGTAAATCAGAATTGCTTGCTTGTGACTATGAATATAGTCAGCCAGAATGTGTTGCTAAATCTATTACTGTAGAAATTTAAAACGCCAAAAAAGAGAGACGTGTCGAATGACACGTCTCTCTTAATATTTGGATTAAATTGTTAAAATTCTTTTCCAAGTAGTTCTTTGTGCTGTTAGCTCTCCATCGACAATACAGTCGTGGTCTTTTTGGAAACACTTTATAGCGCTATCAAATTTAACACCAGCAATCCCATCTACCACACCGCAGTTATACCCTAAATAATTTAGGTATTCCTGTAATGTTTTTACAACAGGATGCTTTCTGTTCTTAGTTTTGCTGACTGTAATTGTAGCTGCTAATGTTTTTGGGCCGAAAATACCGTCCGCTTTAACACCGAGAGCTTTTTGAATTTGTTGGATAAAATATCTCTTTGATTTAGCAAGAACGGGACTCGAATTATTAAAGAAAGATTTGTCGATAATTTTGTTACAATCCAGTCGTTCAAACCCGGGTACTTCGAGCGGGTTTGAACTAGAATACTGCCACAGGACGACATTCTTCTTGTAGGAATAATCAGACGCATAGTGAGCAACCCAAATAGGATAAGGAAGATTTGCCATATTTAGTTTTGTCTTGAACCAACTGGAAGACGCATAAATACCAGCCCTCTTACCGTGCGCTATAATGGTGTCACAGAATCCCTTTACGGCCTCTGTGCGAGATTCAACGGAAATTTTATCTGCACGTCCTTCGCCATTATCTGCAAGTTCTGTATCAAACCAAATACCAAGCGTTGCCCCTTGAAAATACTCACTATTTATAACTTCGTTAGCCTCTTCAATTCCTTCTTGTCTATTGACTGCCTGAGAGAAAAAATACAGACCGTATGGAATGCCCAGCATTTGACACCTGAACACATTGTAGTCTATGTAGTTATCTAATTTCAAAGTGCCACTACCGTAGCCACGATAGCCAAAACGGATAATCAGCCCTGCTAAATTATTGCTGAAATAATTCCATTGTTCGTCTTTGATTTTCCCTTGTGAATAAGAAATATCCACAATATAATCCAGCAACTTACTCATCGTAGTCATCCCCGGTGATGTCCCGATACTGTTCTGCGTTGATTTCGCCCTTGTTTACTCTCTTGGCCAGCTCCCGCTTGACCCCGGGGCGGCGGGATGCGGGCATCTCTGCCCAAGTTTTAGTGCCTGCAATCAGGCGGTTTGCCCAGATTTTATCCATACTGTACCTCCTTACTTGTTGATAGCAGCGTCCAGCTCACACAGCGAGTCCTCGATAGCCGCCAGC
>OGGT01000472.1_pt1 | contig 21377 bp, 17 predicted proteins | sample 1571311 | NCBI WGS metagenome assembly OGGT01 (sample SAMEA2581931, study PRJEB24529) | metagenome | biome: Human gut stool | place: China | collected 2011
TTCACAGTACTGGGGAAAGAAGGACATAAAAGCTATTGAAAAGGTCATGCCGGTGGCTTTATATGCTAATCTGCTGTCAGGCGGCATATTCACTATTCTTGCGCTTCTCATACCTGAGGGACTTATAAGGATATTCACTAACGAACCGGAGCTTATTGCAAGCGGTACACTATATATCAGGGCGGTAGCCTTATCTTATGTGCTGTGTGCAGTATCGCAGGTATATCTGATTCTTCTTAAGAATACAGGAAGGGCGGCTCAAAGCTCTGTTATCAGCTCATCAGCAGTTGCTGTTAATATAGTCTGCAATGCTGTCCTTATATTTGGTTTGTTTGGTATGCCACGTCTTGGCATACGTGGAGCGGCTTATGCAACTGTAATATCGAGAGTGATAGAGCTTGTATGGGCATATATTGTAGTTAACAAAGACAGGATTGCCGCTTTGGAATGGAAAGGAATTATTCATACAGATAAAGCACTGACAAGAGATTTCTGGTATTACACAACACCTGTGCTATGTGCCTCCTTAGTGTGGGGTATTGCATTTGTATTATACTCAGTTATACTTGGACATATGGGAAGTGATGCTGTTGCAGCGAATTCCATAGGCAGTATAGTAAAGAGCATGGTGCAGTGCGTTATAAGGGGTGTTAGTGCCGGGGCAGGAATTATTATAGGTAATCTTCTAGGAGCAGGTAAGCTTGATAAAGCCAGGAAATATGGTGGAAGAATTACAAGACTGTCAATAGCCATTGGGATAATAACAGGTCTGCTTCTTATCGTTGTAGCTCCGGTTGTATCGCGTGCAGCCCCTATGTCAGATACAGCGAAGGGGTATCTTGGCTTTATGCTGATAGTCCTCGGCATTAATCTGATGGGGCAGTCGGTGAATACAACTGTTCTGGATGGGATATTCTGTGCCGGAGGTGATGCAAAGTTTGATATGAAGGGGAATATTGGTGCAATGTGGTGCTTTGCGGTTCCGCTTGGCTTTATAGCAGCATTTGTATTCAATGCACCAGTCTGGCTTGTATATATCATAATAAGCCTGGATGAGCTGGTAAAGCTCCCGGCAGTATATATACATTATAAGAAGTATATCTGGGTAAGAAATATTACAAGATAAAACATTAGTGAAAAATACCAGGGATAGTTGTTTCTATTTAAAAAAGTCAGGGGGTATGTTATAATACTTCTATATTGGATTTTAATTGTCACGCAGGAGGAATGGTGATGGTTGATATTGATGAGCTTAAAAAGAAACTTGAAGATGGATGGATAAAGGGTGAACCTTATGTATTTGTAAGTTATGCAAGTAAGGATAAAGAGAAGGTTTATGAATTTGTATATGAACTTAGAAAACGTGGAATTAATGTATATATAGATATAGAGCTTCAGGAGAATATTTCTAAGAACTGGTTACAGAATATTAAGGAGCGTTTATATGATGTTGATTGTGTTGCTATGATTTCATTTCTTAGTCTTAACTATTTCCGTAGTTATGCCTGCCTTATAGAACAGCTTGTAACACGTTCAGAGGATTTAAAGATGGAAAAAGGCAAGTATCTTGAGAATTTTTATATTGCATTGGATGATAATATGTCTACAATACAAAAAATGGAAGATGCAGTGTATAATAATACAGTTGCAAAAGAAAGTCAGAGTATGGCAATAAAGATGGTTCCAGAGGAAGTAAATGTCCTTAAAGATGTCATGGAAGATAATATTGCAGTAAAGAGCAAGTTAAAGAAAGATGTCAGGTCAACTATAGATGGTCTGAATACAGCACATAGAGTTGCGATAAGTATGCTTAGTTATATTTTTAAAGAGTCAAGCTATAGTATTCAGAAATATGGAACAGCTGGTGATTGTGCACAGTTAATGTATAACAATTTTACTAATGATAAGAATGATAAAATTAATATTGATGTATTGGAGGGACTTAAAGAAAAGTACATCAATGCTTCATCATTCACAACAGCTTCATCATCTACAGAAAGTCAGAATAGTGCTTTAATATCAGTCGTTCAGGATAATGATACTAATAGCAATGAAATATACAGCAATGAAATAGACAGCAATGATATTATTGGTGATGAAAATAGCACATCAACAGACAGTGTTGCTACAGATGATTTTGCCACATCAACAGACAATATCAACACAACTGATAACACCAGAACAAGACAGGCTACAAGTACAGGTGATATCAGATTTATGCTTTATGGCAAGGAGTATGAGCTTAATCAGTCAGATATGATGCTTACATTTTTTGCACACGTTCTTAATAAACATCAGGATATTGTGGACGAACTTCCTTCATATAATGGGATGACCTGCGTGTCTGATGTTGATTACAGTCTTCCTAAGAATCGTAAGGCAGATATGCCTACATATTTCAGAAGCTGTGAATTCTTTGAATTCGCTAATGGAAGCCATATATGCGTCGGAACATCATATTCAGTAGTAGACAAGTTAAAGAAAATGGCACTTCTGCTTAATATATGTGGTGAAAGCCCGGAAATATTCAGTTCAGAACAGGTTGAACTTCCAGCGGTAAAGGTCAGAGGTGGTTCTTCTGCTGTCGGCAAGGGAAGTGGAGCACTTGTGAAATTCAGCGTATACGGCAATAAATACGAGCAGAACCAGACAGATATGCTTGGAACAATATGCAGTTCTGTTATAACTAAGCACCCAGACAAGTTAGAGGAAGCAGCAGATGCTTTATTGTGTTTGGATGTTAAAGATTATACAGATGTTGCAAAAGAGGACAGACCGGTATATTTCTCATCAATGAACAGATATGAAGTAAATGGCACAGCTTATAGTGTTGGTGGAAGTTTCGGAATGAAAGAAAAGCTTAAAATGATTGCTAAATTACTTATAATGTGCGACGAAAGCAAGGATATAATTGATATAGAAGATTATGAGATACCAGATGTAAAGATTAAGGCAGCAGCAGGCACTAAGAAAAAAATTAATTACTTTGATTAATTGGAAGTATTACAAGATAGGAGAGGCTTTATGTTTGATATAGCAGTAGAACAGATAGTGAAGGTAAAACCACCTAAGACAGCAGTTGTTTATAAGACATTGCTTATAATAGGCTGTATTGTGGCGGCTACAACCATACCACAGACAAGAACATTTGGAATAATTGTGCTTGCATTATTTGCGGTGATGACATTTTTAGTATTCCAGTATTATAATGCAGAGCTTGAGTATTCGATAGTGGATGATACACTTACGATTGACAGGATAATGGCAAAATCAGCAAGAAAAAGATGTGGTGTGTATACACTTTCAAGAGCAAAGCTTGTGGCAAGAGCTGATTCGCAGGAGGCACTACGTATGAACCATATGGACGTTAAGACTTATGATTATTCAGTTGGTGCAAGCAATCATGATTCAGTTGTCATATATGCGTATAATGAACATAACGAATTAGTCAGGGTATTTATATATCCTGATGAACGTGTTCTTCACAGCATACAAAATGTTGTTGAAAAAGATGTGTTTAAAGTTATTGACTTTTAAAAAATGCTCTGATACAATTCTAATATTATAAACAAAAGGAATATGATAGAGCGTTTATCAGATTTCTCCACACAGAAATGTCCGAATTGAGTATTCGGATTTTTTTGTACAAAGAATTGCGTTATTATGCGCATATAACTTAATTATATTATTCACAGGAAAGCGAGGACAAAGGAAAATGGGTACAATTATTGGTGAGGGCATTACATTTGACGATGTGTTATTAGTTCCACAGTATTCAGAAGTAACACCTAATATGATCGATTTAACAACTAATCTTACAAAGAATATTAAGCTTAATATTCCTTTAATGAGTGCTGGTATGGATACAGTTACTGAGCATAGAATGGCAATCGCTATGGCTAGACAGGGTGGTATTGGTATTATTCATAAGAATATGTCAGTTGAACAGCAGGCAGAGGAAGTTGATAAGGTAAAAAGATCAGAGAATGGAGTAATTACAGATCCATTTTTCTTACATCCAGATAATACATTACAGGAAGCTAACGAACTTATGGGTAAGTTCAGAATTTCTGGTGTTCCTATCACAGATGATGATAGAAAGCTTGTTGGTATTATTACTAACAGAGATCTTAAATTTGAAGAAGATTTCTCAAGACCAATTAAGGAATGTATGACAAGCGAGAATCTTGTAACAGCTCCAGTTGGAATTACTCTTGAAGAGGCTAAGAAGATCCTTGGCAAGGCAAGAAAAGAAAAGCTTCCAATCGTTGATGATGAATTCAAGTTAAGAGGGCTTATTACAATAAAGGATATTGAGAAGTCTATTAAGTATCCTGAATCTGCACATGATTCACAGGGAAGACTTCTTGCAGGTGCTGCAGTTGGTATTACAGCCAATGTTATGGATAGAGTTCAGGCTCTTGTTGATGCAAGTGTTGACTGTATTGTAATTGATTCAGCACATGGTCACTCTAAGAATATTATTACAACATTAAAGAATATCAAGTCAGCATTCCCTGATTTACAGGTAATCGCTGGTAACATTGCTACAGGTGCAGCTGCTAAGGCACTTTGCGAAGCTGGTGTAGATGCAGTTAAGGTTGGTATAGGACCTGGTTCTATCTGTACAACAAGAGTTGTTGCTGGTATTGGTGTACCTCAGGTAACAGCAGTTATGGATGCTTATGCAGAAGCTAAGAAGTTCGGTATTCCAGTTATCGCTGATGGTGGTATCAAGTTCTCAGGTGATATTGTTAAGGCTATTGCTGCCGGTGGTAGTGTATGTATGCTCGGAAGTCTTCTTGCAGGCTGTGATGAAGCTCCTGGTTCATTTGAGTTATTCCAGGGAAGAAAGTATAAAGTATATAGAGGTATGGGTTCTATCGCTGCTATGGAGAACGGAAGCAAGGACAGATACTTCCAGACAGGTGCTAAGAAGCTTGTTCCAGAAGGTGTTGAAGGACGAGTTGCATATAAAGGACTTGTTGAAGATACTATATTCCAGCTTATGGGAGGACTCCGTTCAGGTATGGGTTACTGTGGAGCACAGACTATTCCAGTACTTCAGGAGACAGCTAAGTTTATAAAGATGTCATCTGCAGCTTTAAGAGAAAGTCATCCACATGATATCCATATTACTAAAGAAGCTCCTAACTACTCAGTAGAGAACGCTTAATATAAAGCTGCTATTATAAACAGATTAGAATAATAGACATTTAATCAACCCCGGCATTAATTAATTTTAATGCTGGGGTTGTTTGTGCGTCAATTTTAGTGTATTATCTTTGGGATATTAAATGTGAAATATGCACAAGTTGTATATGATAAATGTGGCAAAATGAATAAACTGTCTAAACAATTAAACTGATAAGCGTTTATAAGTGAAAATAAAATCCGATAATAAGTGCTTATAAGTGAAAATTGATGTTGCTAATATATGTTTTCTTGATGTATAATAATCTTACAGTAAAATTGTATGAATAATGTATTTATAGAAGGTTATGCACAAGGAGAAGAGGTATGCAGGATAAGATGATTAACAAGTATATTGCTAAGAATCATTCTGGATCTGTATTTACTGACAATGAATTGCAGGTTATCAAGGATGGTAATATAGATGATATGGTTACAACATTTCTTGATATGAATACAGAATATTATAATAAGCAGATGCAGAGTGTTTTAAAGGTATTTACACAGTTTATGAGCACAGAGATTGAACTTGAGAGAATAATATATCAGAAGGAATTTGATGGCAAATTTGTTGGCTGTCAGATTATGGACGGAGATATAGATGTATTCTTAGGGATAGCAGGTGAAGATGCTGACCTTCTTTGTGTTGCATCTACATTTTCCCAGGAAGATATGAATAAGTTTGATGCTGATGCTTATGATGCAATATGCGAGCTTATTAATATTATTAATGGTGCATATGCGACTAAACTCAGTTATGAAGAGATAGAGGTGTCTTTACACCCACCGGTATTTTATCAGGATACACAGATTAAAGCTGATAATGGAATGTATGTAGTTACATTTAATATGAAAGGACATAGATTTAATCTGCTTATGGTTGCGGATGATAAAGTTAAGCTTAATGTATAAAAATATATGTACATAATTAAGGCGTATTACAGAAGCTGAAGTTGTTAATAATTGTCAGTCAATTATCTGTTAGTTGTTGAATTGTTATAGATATATTGTATTTGCAGTTGATTACAGATACTAAATGCTTCTGCACAAGCCGGGTGGTTAATTATAGACATATGGAACGGAGGAATATTATGGCGAAGATTTTGATAGTAGATGATTCTAAGACTTCAAGAAAGTTCTTAAGAAATATGCTTGAACAGGCTGGACACGAGATTGTTGCAGAGGCTGTTGATGGAGCAGAAGGCGTTGAAAAGTTCAGAATATACAGACCGGATATAACAACTATGGACATTACAATGCCTGTTCTTGGCGGAATAGATGCAGTTAAGGATATTATAGAGATAGACCCTGATGCCAAGATTATTATGGTAACAGCGGCAGGACAGAAGGCTAATATGATAGAGGCTCTTAAGAAAGGAGCGGCTGATTTTATACAGAAGCCTTTTGATATGGACGTGATTGTTAATACAATTGAAAAGGTTATGGAAGAATAGATGTACAATTATAGATTACAACTTCAATATGATGGTGGAAGATATGACGGCTGGGTCAGAATGGGCAAGGACTCTAATTCTAACACTATAGAATGTAAGATTAAAGAGATAATTCAGAAGATGACAGGTGAAGATATTGATATATATGTTGGATGCAGAACAGAAAAAGGTGTTCATGCGCTTAATCAGACAGCTAATTTCAAGCTTAATGATAAGTACCAGCCTGTAGAGGTTAAGAATTATCTTAACAGATATCTTCCAAGGGATATAGCTGTTAATCGTGTGGAATTAGTAGATGAAAGATTTCATAGCCAGCTTAATGCGAGGGAGAAGACATATGTATACAAGATAGATATGGCTAATGTAGCGAATGTATTTACAAGAAAGTATGCTTATCATACATTTGATACTCCGGATATTAAGGCTATGAAGCAGGCAGCTTTTTATATGATAGGAAAGCATGATTTTAAAGCATTTACTACTGCGAAGAAGAGCAAGTCTACAGTAAGGGATATCAAAGATGTAGAGATAACTACAGATGGAGAAAGTTGTGAGATAAGAATAACAGCAGATGATTTCCTTCATAATATGGCAAGATATATGATTGGTATGCTTCTTGATGTAGGAAGCGGACTTAAGAAGGTGGAAGATGTAGAGAATATTATGGCTGGCAAGGATGTTGTTATGTCACTTCCAGCTGAGAGCTATGGACTTTTCCTTGAAAGTGTTTTATACTAAATAGATGATTTTATTAAAGAATCTCGGATTTCGGGATTCTTTTCTTGTTACTTTATAATAATACATTTTATGAAGCAGAATTTAACAGGAATGGAGAATATAATGAAGACCATAATTGAACTTATGACAGATGAATTTAAGAAAGCATTTGCAGAATGTGGATATTCAGAAGAATACGCAAGAATTACTATATCTAACAGACCTGACTTATGCGAATTCCAGTGCAATGGCGCGATGGCAGCAGCTAAGACTTATAAAAAAGCTCCATTTGTTATTGCAGATGAGATAGTTGCAAAGCTTACATCTAATGGTATGTTTGACACAATTGAAAGTGTTAAGCCAGGATTTATCAATATAAAGGTAAGTGCTGGATATCTTTCAGATTATCTTAATAAGATGTCAGAAGATGATAAGTACGGATATGAGAACAGCGAGGAAGCTAAGACTGTAATAGTGGATTATGGTGGAGCTAATGCAGCTAAGCCATTACATGTAGGACATTTAAGATCTGCTGTAATTGGTGAGAGTGTTAAGAGAATTAACAGATACGCAGGCAACAATACAATAGGTGATGTACACCTTGGAGACTGGGGACTTCAGATGGGTCTTATCATAGAGGAGTTAAGGGACAGAAAGCCTGAACTTCCATATTTTGATGAGGCGTATACAGGAGAGTATCCAAGTGAACCCCCATTTACGATATCAGAGCTTGAACAGATATATCCGGCGGCAAGTGCTAAGTCTAAGGAAGATGAAGAATTCGCCAAGAGAGCACACGAATCCACACTTAAGCTTCAGAGCGGGGACAGAGCATGCACAGCAATATGGAAGCATATTATGAATGTTTCCAAGAAGGATTTAAAGAAGAATTATGATAATCTTAATGTATCATTTGACTTATGGAAGGGTGAAAGTGATGCACAGCCATATATTAAAGATATGGTTGATAAGATGGTTGAAGATGGAATTGCCTATGAAAGCCAGGGAGCTACAGTAGTAGATATTGCAGAGCCAACAGATACTAAGGAACTTCCTCCTTGCATAGTAAGAAAGTCAGACGGTGCGGCACTTTATGCTACATCAGATCTTGCAACTATTGTTGAGAGAGAGAAGTTATATAAGCCGGATACATACATTTATCTCGCTGATAAAAGACAGGAGCTTCATTTTACTCAGGTATTCAGAACAGCTAAGAAGGCTGGAATTGTAAGACCAGATGCAGATATGAGATTTGTTGGTTTTGGTACTATGAATGGAAAGGATGGCAAGCCATTTAAGACACGTTCAGGTGGTGTTATGCGTCTTGAACATCTTATATCTGATATTAATGAAGTTATTCTTAATAAGATTAAAGAGAACCGTTCAATGACGGATGAAGAAGCTGATAATATATCTAAGATTGTGGGTCTTGCTGCACTTAAGTATGGTGATTTATCTAATCAGGCATCTAAAGATTATGTATTTGATGTAGATAGATTTGCTTCATTTGAAGGTAATACAGGTCCTTATATTTTGTATACAATAGTAAGAATAAAGTCTATTCTTGCAAAGTATAAGGAAACAGGCGTAAGTGTTGGTAATCTTACAATACTGCCTTCAAAAGAACAGTCAGAGAAGGCTTTATCACTTGCACTTATTAAGTTCTCAGATGTTATAGATGGAGCATACAAGGATAATGCACCTCACAAGATATGCCAGTATATATATGAGGTTTCTAACTCATTTAACGGATTTTATCATAACACAAAGATTCTTGCAGAAGAGGATAAGAAACAGCAGGAAAGCTATATTGCATTAATCACACTTACTAAAGAGATACTTGAAACTTGTATTGATTTATTAGGTATACAGTGTCCTGACAGAATGTAGAGATTGGAGATATTATATGAAGTTATTATCATTTGCAATTCCATGTTATAATTCAGCAGCATATATGGAAAAATGTATCAAATCATGCCTTGCAGGTGGTGACGATGTAGAGATAATAATTGTTGATGATGGTTCAACAAAAGATGATACATTAAAGATTGCCAAGGAATATGAAGCAAAATATCCTAACATAGTCAAGGCTGTACATCAGGAGAATGGTGGACATGGACAGGCTGTTAATACAGGTCTTGCCAATGCCACAGGGATGTTCTTTAAGGTTGTAGACAGCGATGACTGGGTTGATGTTAAAAGCTATAAGAAGATATTAACTAAGCTTAAAAGCTTTGTTGAGGAAGATGACCTACCAGATATGCTTATTGCGAATTATGTATATGAAAAGGTTGGTGCTAAGAGAAAGAAAGTCATTCACTATGAGAATGCACTTCCAGTTGACAGAATGTTTGGATGGGATGAGATGGGACACTTCAAGGTAGACCAGTATATTCTTATGCACTCAGTAATATACAGAACACAGCTTATAAAGGAATTTGGTCTGAAGCTTCCTGAGCATACATTTTATGTAGATAATATATTTGTATTTGAGCCATTGCCGGTTGTTCAGAAAATGTACTATATGAATGTTAATTTCTACAGATATTTTATTGGAAGGGAAGACCAGTCAGTTAATGAAACAGTTATGATTTCAAGAATTGACCAGCAGTTAAGAGTTACAAGACGTCTTATAGATTCATATCTTGGCAATAAGCCTGTCAATGAAAGATGCAGAAAGTATATGGTGACATATCTTAGAATTATGATGGAAGTATCATCAATATTCCTGATTATATCAGGCACAGATGAGAACCTTGTTAAGAAAAAGGAACTTTGGAAGTATGTTAAGGATTCAGATTCCAAGCTCTATAAAGAGTTAAGATACAGCATACTTGGCAATACAGTTAATCTTCCGGGCAAAGTCGGCAGAGGAATATCTAAGACTGGTTATAAAGTAATGAATAAACTTATTGGATTTAATTAAAATGGCGTGTGCAGAAATGAGGGAATACTATGATATTAGATTTGTTTAAACTTGACGGAAAAGTAGCAGTTGTCACAGGTGCTAACACAGGTCTAGGACAGGGAATGGCAGTAGCTTTAGCTCAGGCAGGAGCTAAGGTTCTTGGCGTTGCAAGACGTTCCTGCGAAGATACTAAGAATAAGATAGAAGCAGATGGTGGTGCGTTCGCAGAGGTTATAGCTGACCTTTCAGATATGGCTTCAATAGATGTAGTTATGAAAGCAGCAATTGATACATATGGCAGAGTGGATATTCTTGTTAATAATGCGGGAATTATTAAAAGACAGGATGCAATTGAATTCACAGAGGAGAATTGGGATTCGGTAATTCAGGTTAATCAGAAAATGGTATTCTTCTTAAGTCAGGCATTTGCTAAGCAGCTTATGAAGCAGGGAGAAGGCGGAAAGATAATTAATGTATGCTCAATGCTTTCATATCAGGGTGGAATAAGAGTTCCGTCATACACAGCAAGCAAGAGTGCAATTATAGGCTTAACAAGAGCGTTAGCCAATGAATGGGCAAAGTATAACATTAATGTAAATGGAATTGCACCAGGATATATGGCAACTAATAACACAGCACAGTTAAGAGATGATGCCGACAGAAGCGAAGCTATTCTTGATAGAATTCCAGCAGGCAGATGGGGCACACCACAAGATATGGAAGGTGCAGTAATATACCTTGCATCTAAAGCCTCAGACTACGTCAACGGCTTTACCCTCGCAGTAGACGGCGGCTGGTTGGCAAGATAAAACAAAAAATTATGAAATAGCTATTAAAAGAGCTTTCCAATTAAAGGAAAGCTCTTTTTTGCTTATAGACTTAGACTTATATACCAAAATGGGACTTATAGGACAAAATGTGTTGATAAAAACCGCAACTAAAAAACAGGCAGACTTTAACGAAGTTTAGATGTTAAAGTCTGCCTGTTTCCTCATAATTAAACATATTTAATCCGTGTCGATATCTCCCTTTATTTGGTAAGCACATTTTTAAAATATTTTAACATAAACATTTTACGATAATTATTTAGTATTCGCATAATTTCGCTAATTACATTTTACATTCTGCCATACTCAGTTGTGTAGCTTTACTATATTGCAAGCTGGGTGCTTTTGCAGCCGTCGGCACTTAGCGGCTGTATTTTAGCCGCTTACGTGTCCGCTACGGCTACAAGCAGCGAGAGCGTGCCCAGCGGTAATATAGTAAAACTACACAACGTCCGTATGCCATAAGAACGTCCGTCTGTCATAAAGTAAGAGTATGCTTGTCACGAAATATGTTAAAATCCCCCTCTTAGTACACTATCCTGCACTTATTTCTATCTACATGCTCCATAATAAATCTGCCCACATTCTTCTTGATATTCTCAGGCATATCATTACTATTAAGCATTACAACCATTTGCTTCCCGTTAAACAACATATAATATCCATATTTGAAATATACAGTTGTGAATTGTTCCCATTCGTAAGTGTATATTAAATTATGGTCTGGAATATCAGCAAGTATCGCATTATCCATTAATGTTATTGTGCAGGGAGCATCTTCTGATGCATCTCTGTGCTTCAAGTGGTAATTAACGCTTGATTTGAACTGGAATGCAAATATATATATAGGATAGAACCAGCATATTGCATATATAATTAATAAAAATGTGTTGTATCTGCCAGAGGCAAGCATAATTATTGAGATAACGGCAGGAACCCACGAAAGTATAAGTTCGACAGGGTTTCTTAAAAATCTGTTCCAGAATACAATCTTTTTGTAATCATTGCCTGAAGCTTTCAGGGTAGTATTATATTTGTAAATATTATCCATAAATTCTCCTGTTCTTACATAGTAATGTGCTGCAATATTTTAATTAAGTGTTCTGCATACACCAGTTGGAAAACACTTGCAGAATGAGTTTATAAAATCTGCATAAAAACATAATATTCATAATATCACGCATAGTTTAATAAAACAATTAAAAATTGAATTTCATTTCGTATGTAATTTAAAAAATATATAAAAACAGTTCCCAAACTGGTATAAATATTATATAATTAGTCTATGTAAAACATTCTGGAGGCAGGAGTTTTGGGAGAGACTAATAAGAAGTTTGAAGTGTTGTCAGAGTTGATAGAAAGCCTTGAGTCAAGAGATACATTTCAGCATACAGTAGAACTAATATTACATAAGACTATAGCATACATTAATGCTGATTGTATTGCATTGCTTCAGAAGGGTTCAGATGATGAATGGACAGTAATTGCATCTGAGGGTGAATATATAGAGGAAGCTAAGAAATGCGATGTTATGGCACTGAATGGTGAGAACAGCATAAGCGTTCCTATTAGGATTAATGACATAGATGCTATGCATTTTGTCATATATGATAAGAACAATATAAAGCTATGGTCCGATAATGAGGACAATATGCATTTTATATATGATGTTACAGGTATTATTCAGAGTATTGCCCAGATGAGAGTAACTAATAATTCACTGCTTTCATCATATGAAGTCTTAAAGGATATTCTTAATAACATAGGTTCAGGTATTATTGTATGTGATACTGCTACAGGCAATATTCTGTTTGAGAATAAGGTGGCGGCTGAGTCGAAGGAGATTAAAGATACAATAAAAGAATGTATGCAGGATATTCTTGTACCGACAGAAGAAGATGTAGAGAAGACACTTGAAGAATATATTAATAATGCTGAGGGCAATAATATTGATGGATATTATGATTTTTCTGATTATACAAGAGAATACATAAGACCTGTGGAGAAGTATAATGCTGAGTCAGGTCTGTGGTTTGAAGTAAGATTTACCAAGCTTATATGGATAGATGCAAGTGAGGTAATTGTATGTACAGCTTCTGATATAACACAGAAGAAAAAGAATCAGCAGAAGATTGAATTTCAGGCACATAACGATTTCCTTACCGGTCTTTATAATCGTATGAAGTGTGAGTCAGACTTAAAGACTATAATTAACGAAGCTGTAAGAGATGGTGTTAAGGGGGCGGTTTTGTTTATCGACCTTGATGATTTCAAGCACATTAATGATGGTCTTGGACACCAGTATGGAGATATTCTTTTACAGCAGATTGCGGCAGGACTTCAGAGTATAGTAGGTCTTAGAGGCAGATGTTACAGAATGGGTGGTGACGAATTTGTTGCCATAGTAATGCCTGATATGTTCCTTGAATTAGAGAGAATTGCCAATAAGGTTAAAGAGATATTTAACAAACCGTGGTATCTTATGGAGACAGAATATTTCTGTACTATGAGTATGGGTATTGCGGTATTTCCAGATGACAGCAAAGATGTACACGAGATTATCAGAATGGCTGATATAGCAATGTATGAGTCTAAGAAGAATGGTAAGAATGGATATTCTTTTTATGATGTGTGCAACAAACAGAATTCTGTAAGACGCCTTGATATTGAAAATAATATGCGGCAGGCTGTTGCGACAGGAATTGATGAATTCGTTGTATTCTACCAGCCTGTAGTTGATATTAACACAGAGGAATGTGCATCGTGCGAAGCACTGGTAAGATGGGACAGTAAGTCGCTTGGATTTATGGGTCCGGGTGATTTTATTCCGCTTGCTGAATATCTTGGACTTATAACTTCAATTGGTGATTATGTTCTTGAGGAAGCTTGCAGACAGTGCAGATACTGGAATGAACATGGTATGCCGGATTTCCATATCAATGTTAATCTGTCGGTTGTCCAGCTTCTTCAGAAAGATATAGTAGATACAGTAGCTAAAGTGCTTAAGAGGACAGGAGTTAATCCTGTGAATATCGTGTTGGAGATTACAGAGAGCTTTGCTATTAATGATATGGACAGGGTTCTTAATATAATTAATGGCATAAGGCAATTAGGACCAAAGATAGCTCTTGATGATTTCGGTACAGGATATTCATCACTTAACTACATTAAACAGCTTCCTTTTGATATTATTAAAGTTGACAAGACATTTATTGATGATATAACGGAAGATGAGTATGCACAGGCATTCATTAAGCTTATAGTTGAATTGTCTGCTACTATAGGAACTAAGATAGTTGTAGAAGGTGTTGAGGATAAGAGCCAGTTAGATATATTAAGAGAGCTGGGTGTTGACTTCATACAGGGATACTATTATGGTAAACCTGAACCTGCTTACGAGTTTGAAAGATTAAATTTTAAGGGGAGGATTAATATATGAGAATGTTGATTAAGAACGGAAGAGTTATTGACCCTGCAAGTAACACTGATGACATTAGGGATATTCTTGTTGAAGATGGGGTTATAGCAGAAGTGGCAAAGGATATTGATAAGGCAGCAGATACAGTTATTGATGCTGAGGGCTGTATGGTTATGCCAGGACTTGTGGATTTACATGTACATTTCAGAGAACCAGGCTTTGAACATAAGGAAACAATAAGAACTGGTGCAAGAGCTGCGGCAAGAGGTGGATTTACAACAGTGTGTCCAATGCCTAATACTAAGCCTGCAATTGACAGCGTTGAGATGGTTGAATACATAAAGAATAAGTCAGAAGAAGTAACAGATATTAATATTCTTCCTATAGCAGCTATGACAGCAGGTCAGGACGGAGAGTATATAACTGATTATGAGAGGCTTTATGAGGAAGGAGCTGTAGCAGTAAGCGAGGATGGGAAGTCTGTTATGAATGCTAGAGTAGCAAGACAGGCTATGAGGCTTGCGGCAGAAGTAGGAATACCGGTATTTGCACATTGTGAAGATAAGGATCTTGCAGCAAGGGGAGTTATGAATGCCGGCAATAAAGCAAGAGAACTTGGATTTTACGGAATTATGAATTCTGTAGAAGATATTATGGTGGCAAGAGATTTACTCCTTGCTAAGAATACGGGTGCCAAGCTTCATATATGCCATGTTTCAACAGAGGACAGCGTAAGAATGATAGCGGCAGCCAAGAAAGAAGGTCTTGATGTTACAGCAGAGGTAACGCCACACCATTTAACACTTACAGAAGATGATATTAATGAAGATGATGCTAACTACAAGGTTAATCCACCATTAAGAACTAATAAGGATAAAGATATGCTTATTAAGGGCCTTAAGGACGGAACAATAGACATAATTGCAACAGACCACGCACCACATCATCTTACAGAGAAAGACAGAGGTTTTGTAGAAGCACCATTTGGAATATCAGGTCTTGAAACAGCTGTTGCTATTATAATGACAGATCTTGTTAAGAAAAATGTTATTACACCTCTTGAGATGGCAGATAAGATGAGTTATACACCTGCTAAGATTATCGGTATAGACAAGGGAACACTTCTTGTTGGCAAGACTGCTGATATTACTATAATTGATCCGGATGCAGAGTATGTTATAGACAGTAAGACATTTGCTTCAAGAGGCAAGAACACTCCATTTAACGGCAAGAAGGTAAGTGGTGAGATTAAGTATACAATAGCTGGTGGTAAGATTGTATATTCTAATATCAACGGAACAGAAGTTATTATTGATAAAGATGTTCCAAAGTTGTAATATAAGATAGATTAATTGATATGTAAGGAGAATATAGATGATTAACAAATTAGTTGACAAAATCGTTAAGACAAATGCACCCGTAGTTGTAGGCTTAGATCCTATGATGAAGTATATTCCAGAGCATGTTCAAAAGGAAGCTTTTGAGCAGTATGGAGAAACTCTTGAAGGTGCGGCAGAAGCTATCTGGCAGTATAATAAGGCAATCATTGATAATATATATGATATTGTACCAGCAGTTAAGCCACAGATTGCTATGTATGAGCAGTTCGGTATTGAAGGACTTAAGGTGTTTAAGAAGACTGTTGATTATTGTCACGAGAAGGATATGGTTGTAATCGGTGATGTTAAGAGAGGCGATATAGGTTCAACATCTGAGGCTTATGCAGTAGCACATCTTGGAAAGGTTAAAGTTGGTTCTAAGCTTTTAACACCATTTGATGAAGATTTTGCAACAGTTAATCCATATCTTGGTTCTGACGGAATTAATCCATTTATTAAGGTATGCAATGAAGAAGACAAAGGTATATTTATCCTTGTAAAGACTTCTAATCCTTCAAGTGGAGAATTTCAGGATCAGCTTATAGACGGCAAGCCATTATATGAGCATGTAGGTGCTAAGGTTAATGAATGGGGAAGCCAGTGTATGGGCGATGCTTATAGTAATGTAGGTGCGGTAGTTGGTGCTACATATCCAGAGATGGGTAAGGTATTAAGAAAGGTTATGCCAAAGGCTTATATCCTTGTTCCTGGTTATGGGGCACAGGGTGGCAAGGCTGAAGACCTTACAGCTTTCTTTAACCCAGACGGACTTGGCGCGATAGTTAATAGTTCAAGAGGAATTATAGCTGCATATGCTAAAGATGAGTATGATAAGTTTGGAGCTAAGAATTTCGGTGAAGCTTCAAGACAGGCAGCTCTTGATATGATTGCAGATATTAATGGAGCACTTGGAAAGTAAATAATTATTATAATAAGCGGCAGTACCACTCAGCAACAGACTGGTAATGCCGCTTTTATAAAGAATGGAGATAATATTGAGAACTTTAATTAAGAATGGACATATAATAGATCCAGCAAGACATATGTCATATAAGGCAGATATTCTTGTGGAAAATGGAATAATAAGCGGTATAATACAGGTAAAAGCATTTGATGTGCCTGTATCCGACATAGCTGTAGATGAAGTAATTGATGCAGAAGGTCTTGTGGTAGCACCTGGTCTTATAGATACACACGTTCATTTCAGGGATCCAGGTTTTACTTATAAAGAAGATATTAATACAGGAGCTGCGGCAGCTGCGGCAGGAGGTTTTACAACAGTTCTTTGTATGGCTAATACTAATCCTATAGTAGATAATAAAGAAACGTTGCAGTATGTAATAGAAAAGGGAAGAACTACGCCGATAAATGTATATTCAGCTGCGGCAGTATCTAAAGGCTTTAAGGGAGAAGAACTTACTGACTTTACGGAACTTAAGAATGGCGGGGCACTTGTATTTACAGATGATGGTATTCCACTTAAGAGTGAAATGCTTGTAAAGGAAGCTATGCAGAAAGCTAAAGAGCTTGATATGCCGTTAAGTTTTCACGAGGAAAATCCTGCATATATAGAACAACAGGGAATTAATAAAGGCGTTGTATCAGACAAGCTTAATATAGGTGGAGCACCAGCCTGCTCAGAGTATATGATGGTAGCACGGGATTGTATGCTTGCACTTGAAACCAAGGCAACAATATGTATACAGCACATAAGCTCAGCGGTATCAGTAGAGCTTGTAAGGACAGCTAAGAAGCTGGGAGCAGATGTACATGCAGAGTCTACTCCACAGCATTTTTCGCTTACAGAAGACATTGTGCTTGAGAAAGGCACACTTGCAAGAGTTAATCCACCAATAAGAACAGAAGCTGACAGGCTTGCTGTAATTGAAGGCCTTAAGGACGGAACAATAGACATAATTGCAACAGATCACGCACCACATAGCAAGGATGAGAAAGCTAAGGAGTTCAAGGCAGCACCGAGCGGAATGATAGGGCTTGAAACATCACTTGCACTTGGAATTACTAATCTTGTAAAGAAAGGCTATTTAACACTTGAGGAACTGCTCACTAAGATGACAGTTAATCCAGCAAAGCTTTACAAAATGGACAAAGGCTGTATTGAGGCTGGAAAGATAGCTGATTTGGTTATATTTAATCCAGATGAGGAGTGGGAGGTTACAGAGAATTTCGTATCGAAAGCTAGTAATTCACCATTTATCGGACAGAAGCTTTATGGTAAAATAAAATATACTATATGCAATGGAAATGTTGTATACAAGGATTTGAAATAATTAATTAAGAATGGAGAATACATATGTCATACAGAGAAAATGCATTAATAATTAAGACTTCGTGTTTAGCCGAAGGCATATATGAAATGTGGTTAAAGACAGATAAGATGGCAGGAGAGGCTGTACCGGGACAGTTCATATCGGTATATTCTAACGATGGAGCAAGACTTCTTCCAAGACCAATAAGCATATGCAGAATAGATAAAGATAATTTAAGGATTGTATACAGGGTTGCTGGAAAGGGGACAGAGGAGTTCTCTAAGATGAAGGAGGGGGAATATGTTAATATTCAAGGACCTCTTGGCAATGGATATGATATTAAGTCTATTATGGAATATGTAAAGAATGTCACAGGAAATGATTGTGCGGACACAGAGTTAAAGGCAATTCTTTTTGGTGGTGGAATTGGTGTTCCTCCAATGCTTGAGCTTGCTAAGCAGCTTGAATGTAAGAAGCAGGCTGTACTTGGTTACAGAAACTCACAGATGTTTTTAAAAGATGAATTTGAGCAGTTTGCTGATGTATATGTTGCAACAGAGGACGGAAGTGCTGGAACTAAAGGTAATGTATTAGATGCAGTAAGAGAGAATAACTTAACAGCAGATGTAATATTTGCCTGCGGCCCTACACCAATGTTAAGAGCAATAAAGGAATATGCGGTAAGCAATAATATCGCCTGTTTCGTATCCTTAGAGGAAAAAATGGCTTGCGGAATAGGAGCGTGCCTTGCCTGCGTATGTCAGTCAACAGATATTGATGACCATTCAAAGGTTAAGAATAAGAGAGTATGTAAAGAAGGCCCTGTATTCAATGTTAAGGAGGTAGAGTTATAATGGCTAATAGAGTAAATCCAATTAATCCGGCAGACGTTAATATGAAAGTAAATATTGCGGGAGTTGAATTTAATAATCCTGTTACTGTTGCCTCAGGAACATTTGGTTCAGGTATGGAATATTGTGAGTATGTAGACCTTAATAAATTAGGTGCGGTCACAACTAAGGGTGTGGCAAATGTACCTTGGCCGGGCAATCCAACACCTAGAATAGCAGAGACTTACGGTGGAATGATTAATGCAATCGGACTTCAAAATCCGGGGCTTGATACATTTGTAAAGAGAGATATTCCATTTCTTAAGCAGTATGATACTAAGATAATAGTAAATGTGTGTGGAAAGACAGAAGAAGATTACGTTGATGCTGTGGAAAAGTTAGGCGAACAGCCAGTTGATATGCTTGAGATTAACATATCCTGCCCTAATGTAAAAGAGGGTGGTATTGCTTTCGGACAGGTTCCAGCTTCAGCAGAGCGTATTACAAAGGCGGTAAAAAAGGTTGCCAAGCAGCCTGTAATTATGAAGTTAAGCCCTAATGTGACAGATATTACAGAGATGGCTAAAGCTGTTGAGGCAGGTGGTGCTGATGCGGTATCCCTTATTAATACATTAACAGGAATGAAGATTGATATTAATAGAAGAACATTTGCTGTTGCCAATAAGACAGGCGGTCTTTCAGGTCCAGCTATAAAGCCTGTTGCAGTAAGAATGGTATATCAGGTTGCCAATGCTGTAGCACTTCCTATTATTGGAATGGGCGGAATTGCAAATGCAGATGATGCGCTTGAGTTTATTATGGCAGGTGCGACAATGGTATCAGTTGGTACAGCTAATTTTAATGACCCTCTTACAACAATTAAGGTTGTGGACGGAATAAGAGATTATTGTGCTAAAAATGGAGTAGCAGATATTAACGAGCTTATTGGCTGCGTTAAGTAAAATTATAATTTAACAAAGACTTTACATAGATTTCTTGTAGCAGTGGTATTGCATTTTACATACCACTGCTATTCTTTTATCTGTCGATAAGACATAGACCTTTAAAAAGAAAAGTGAGGAAAAAATTTATGAGAAAGATGAATTTTAAGAAAAGCGCAGCTGTAATTCTTAGTACAGTATGTATGGTAACAGCACTTGTTGGCTGTGGAAGCTACAGTGCAGATGCAGACTCTAAACTTAGCGGAAGCATAACAGCAGCAGGTTCATCAGCATTAAAGCCACTTGTTGATGATGCGGCAGACCTTTTTAATGAAAAATATCCAGATGTTAACATAACAATCGATGCAGGTGGTTCTGGTGAAGGACTTAAGCAGGTATCAGAGGGAACAGTTAACATTGGTAACTCTGATGTAGAGGCAGCAGAAAAGCTTGACGCAGCTAAGGCAGCAGAACTTGTAGACCACAAGGTATGTGTAGTAACAATGGCACCTATCGTAAACAAGGACGTAACAGCAGGTGGTGTTAAGAACCTTACAAAGGCACAGCTTACAGATATTTTTACAGGAAAGATTACTAACTGGAAAGAAGTTGGTGGTGCTGATGAAGCAATCGTACTTATCACTCGTCCAGAATCTTCTGGTACAAGAGCAACATTTAAGAAATATGCATTAGACGGTGCAAGCGAAGCTTCTAACAAGTCAATGGAAACAGATGATTCAGGTGTACTTTTACAGAATGTTAAGACAACAAAGGGTGCTATCGGATATGTGGCTTTATCTTACCTTGTAAGCAACCCAGGCGTTGATACAGTATCAATTGATGGTGTTGAACCAACACTTGAGAATACATATGCTGGCAAATACCCAGTATGGACATACGAGCATATGTACACAAAGGGCAACGCAGATGAAGTATCCCAGAAGTTCCTCGACTACATCACATCAGATGAATACGGCAAGAAAATGGAATCATTAGGCTACGGCGTATCATCAAAGATGACAGTAAAAGAACACTAAAAAATAGTTGTTACCCACTTAATTAAAAAGTAAGACAAAATCTTACAAATCACCAGCAACCCAAATTAAAAGATTGAAAGAAAATCAATCAAAAAATTATAAGATTACAATTAAATCAAGATAAAAAATAAATGTTAGAAAAATTGATAGTCATAAAAAATATAGCATTTAGGCGAGCAGTATCCTGCCCGCCTAAACGCATAGAAATTAATAACATATAAAATGAAAATGTAAAAAAGAAATAACAAAGAGCAAATAACGAAGAATAAATAACAAAGAGTAAAGAAGATACATAAAGCTGATAAATAATTCAACGCGGGTTAATCGCAATCCAGTTGTGTGGAGTGTTATATTGCAAGCTGGGTACTGTTGAAACCGTCGGCACTTAGCGGCTGTCCTTTAG
>OGGT01000476.1_pt1 | contig 21314 bp, 10 predicted proteins | sample 1571311 | NCBI WGS metagenome assembly OGGT01 (sample SAMEA2581931, study PRJEB24529) | metagenome | biome: Human gut stool | place: China | collected 2011
CACGCATGCCGGAACACACCCTCCCGTAACCTCAAAAAGCCCGTTCCGCGTTCCCAAAAAGCCTTTCCTGCATGACGGGAATGACCCGTCCGTCCCATATATGAGTATATGTCGCTGACTGTCAGACATATACACAAAACGCTCATAAGCTGCGTATTTGCCTCCGTGAGCCTATGCCATCGGCTGTAGGACGCTCTCGCGGAGTTGAGGATGGGGGGAATGAATAATTATGCACATTATTAATGCATGCGTATGCAAGTATGCTTGTTTCTTTGACACATTATATCATTATGCGCTGACAGCAAAAGTAGAGACGCAAGATTTTGCGTCTCACAAGGAAGTGGTACTGATTTCGGAAGTAATTATATACATGATGAATTGTGCAATCCCTGCTTGTGAGACGCAAGATTTTGCGTATATACTGGGCTCGCGCCATTATTAAATTTTGATGGAAAAAATCATATTATTATGCGCTGACAGCAAAAGTAGAGACGCAAAATCTTGCGTCTCACAAGGAAGTGGTGCAAATATTGGAAGTAATTATATACATGATGAATTGCGCAATCCCTGCTTGTGAGACGCAAGATTTTGCGTCTCTACTGGGCTCGCGCCATTATTAACTATTGATGGAACAATCCATATTAATATGCGCTGACGGAAAAAGTAGAGACGCAAAATCTTGCGTCTCACAAGGGAATAGTGCAATTTTCGGGAGTAATTATATGCACGATAAATAGCGCAATCCTTGCTCGTGAGACGCAAAATCTTGCGTCTCTACTGGGCTCGCGCCATTATTAAATATTGATGGAAAATCCATATTATTATAGCAAGATCTTGCGTCTCCACCGGGCGGACGCCGTCATTGTTTTTACTTGACAAGCATCTTCTTCATCCCCTCACCGCCTGTCATAGCGGAGCCGAAAGCGAATAGGGCGCGGCGTCCTTGCCGGTGTTGCGGGTTCTGTTGGGCTGTGCGCCCATAACAAACTTCAGCGTTCCGCCGCGGGCGATGTCCCCGTAGGTGATGTAGTTCTTGTCAAGCGGGCGTCCGTTGAGCATGCCGCTCTGTATATACACGTTGTCGGCACTGTTGCCTTCCGCCTCTATTACGAACTTGCTGCCGTCCTCCATCGTGATGGTAGCCTTACGGAAGAGGGGTGAGCCTATCACATACTGGTCGGTGCCGGGCGTAACCGCGTAGATACCGAGGGCGCTGAGCACATACCACGACGACATGCCGCCCTGATCCTCGTCGCCGGGGAAACCGTCGGGAGTGCTGTTGTACAGGCGTCTCATGATCTGGCGCACCCAGTATTGCGTCTTCCACGGCTGTCCCGCATAGCTGTACAGGTAAGGCATGTGCTGTATGGGCTGGTTGCCGTGGGCATACTGTCCCATGCGCGCCTCCTCCATCTCCACCATCTCGTGTATCTTGCCGCCATACCAACCCGGACGCACCGTCGCCGGCTGCGAGAACACGGAATCCATCTTCTCCACGAATGCGGCGTCGGAGCCATACAGGTTTATGAGTCCCTGCACATCGTGGAACACCGACCATATGTAGTGCCAGGCATTGCCCTCGGTGTAAGGACCGCCCCATGCCAGCGGGTCGAACGGCTCAAGGAACTTGCCGTCCTTGCCTCTGCCCCGGAAGAATCCGGTGGCGGAGTCCCACAGGTTGCGGTAGTTGTACAGCGTGCGGGCAAACACCTGTTCATAGAACCTGTTGCCTGTCTGCCTTGCCAAGGTGTAGGCGCACCAGTCATCATACGCATACTCAAGCGTCTGCGAAACCGATCCGTGCGACTCCGGGAACGACACATATCCCAGAGTGTAGTACTCATGCCATCCCGCACGGCCGTTGGCACCGCCCATCGGACCCTTGTTGAAAGCCTCGTGGGCATAGCCCTTGAGCACGGAGTCTACAGGCACCGTGCGTATGCCCTTGGCAAAAGCGTCTGCAAAGAGCGATATGGCGTGGTTGCCCAGCATGCCTCCCGTCTCTCCGGGGCACGACCATGCGGGAAACCATCCCAGCTCATTCTGCTGCACGTTGAGCATAGACTGCATGTAGCGTCCCTGCTGAGTGGGGTGCAGAATGTTGGTAAGAGGGAACTGCGAGCGGAAGGTATCCCAAAAACCGTTGTCGGTATACATATATCCGTGGTGTATCTTGCCGTCGTACGGGCTGTAATAATATGGTTTGCCCTCCCTGTCAAGGTCGTAAAAACGGCGCGAGAACAGGTTGGCGCGGAACAGACACGAATAGAAGGTGCGCATGTCCTCATCGGTGCCGCCCTCCACGCGCACACGGTTGAACAGATTGTTCCACACCTTGAAGCCGCGCGCCTTTGTCGCCTCGAGCGAGCGGTCGCCTCCGAGCTCGCGCTCAAGGTTAAGCTCCGCCTGAGCGTAGCTTATGTAAGACGACGCTGCCTTTGCCTGCACCTTGCTGCCGGGACGGAACTTGATGTACACACCCGCGCCCTTGCCCTTGGCGTAGGTCTGGCGGCTGAAGGTACGGTTGTTCTGGTTCTCCCACGTGCCGTAGTCGGCAAAAGCCCGGTCGAACTGCACCACAAAGTAGCAGCGGAAGTTCTCAGGATGGTTCACAAAGCGATGGTTGCGCACCCATCCGCGTATCTGACGCCTCTTTGCGTCTATCTTCACCTCGCTGGTGTCGGTGTAGCCGTCTATCACAAGAAATGCGTCCTGCCCCTTGGGGTAAGAGAAACGCAGATGCACGCCCCGGTCGGTGGGAGCCATCTCGGTGGTTATGCCATTGTCGAACGTCACCTTATAATAATGCGGACGTCCCACCTCGTTGTCGTGACTGAACTTTGAGGCGCGGTCGTTCTCGTTTACCACGAGCCTGCCCGTCTCCGGCATGAACGTGTACACGGCATAGTCGCTCACCCATGGCGAGCACTGGTGGCTCTGTCCGAAGCCGCGTATTCTGTCGTGCGAATACAGATATTTGAAGCCCTCGCCGTTCACGTTGGTCTGAGGAGTCCACACATGCACGCCATATGGCATGGCAGTCGCCGGGAAGGTGTTGCCGTGGCTGAGTCCGAAGTTTGAGTCGGTGCCTTGCAGCGTGTTGGCATACCGCACCAGATCAGGCTGTTTCTGCGCCACAGCCATTGCAGGCACAGACAGCAGCATTGCGATAAGTACTTTTATTTTATACATCATATTGTATGTTTATGTTTGCTTTATTAAAAAACAGTGCAAGTGAGTGCAATGAGAGCGCGCTCTCAGATTGCCGGGCGAAGCCTGTTTTATTAAAAAGTCCATTTCCCTGACCCGACATCCTCATGCCGCCTGCCCTGCCAGACGACCGTAGCGGTCACGCCTACCGGTATTTCCACCGACAGCCGTGCGCCGTGCCAGCTTACACGTATTGTTCCGTAAGGAGTCTCCTTGTCTACTGAAACCCAATCAATGCCGTCCGGCTTCTGAGGACTGATGAGGACATGACGGTAGCCCGGACGGCTAATGTCAGGGACAATGCCTCCGAGCGCTTGGGTGAACCATATGCCGACGCCGTTGTAACAGTTGTGTATGTGGCTGCGCTCGCCGCTCCAGTATTCCCATGTGGTTGTAGCTCCGTGGTCTATCATATAGAGATAGCCGGGATAGGAGCGTTTCTTCAATATGTCGTACATCAGCTGGCACTCTCCGTTGTCTACAGCCCACTGCGTGAAGATGTAGGTTCCGACAAGTCCGGCGGCTATGTGCGACTTGTATTTGCCCCGTGAAAGAGCAAGAAGCCTTGCTGTGACAGCACTGCGAAGGGAGTCGGGCACGACGCCTGTCAGCATGGGATAGCTCATGTCGAGGGGTGAGCCGGTGGCATAGGTGCTGTCGGCAGGATGATAAAAGCGTGCGTGTATTTTCCTGTTCAGGGAATCTCTCTGCGCCGCGAACAGCCCGGCATCGCCTTTATCTCCCAATATATCAGCCATCAGCGACATGCTGTTGAGACAGTCGCTGAGGACGCAGTTGCCCGTGAGCAGCTGTGAGTCTCCGCCCACGTCGACGCCTTTGGGCGCCAGCCAGTCACCGAGGAACCACATCCTGCGGTCGGTGTCAGCCCAAGGCTGGAGCAGTCCGTCCTTTACGTGTCTGCCCACAAAGCCAAGCCACCTTTTCATCTGACCGTAAAGCTTCACAAGCATACGCCGGTCACCATAATTGAGATAGGTACGCAGAGGTGCCTTTATGATGAAAGAGTTCCAGTAAGGACCGCCGCCTCCGCCACCTGCGGGCGCGACATACGGGAGGTCTCCGTCAGCAGCCATGGCGTCGCCCCATGCCGTGAGCCAGTTGTAATATACAGGAGCCACGTCGCACAACGTCTGTACGGTCATGGTCGACGAGTTTCCGTCACCGCCATACCCCATTCTCTCGAGATGCGGACAGTCCACCATATATCCGCTGAATGTCAGACAACGCATTGTGCGGCTTATCATCTGATATATGCTGTTTATGTCATCGTCGGAGCATTCGAACCTGACCGTCTCCGAATAATCGCCTGAAATCTGCAATGCCGTCAGGTCCTCCGCGCGCGGCTGCCGGATGTTCTTGACGAGAACATAGCGGAACGCATGATGGTGGAACTTGTTGCAGAACACGTCCTTGCCGTCACCCGCCGTAATATATTCGTCATATTCTCCCTGAGGAGTGAATACTCCGGTGGTGTCAATCCAGTCGCCATACTCCATCCTGACTGTCACATCACCTGGCACATCGGGCATTTCCAGCCGCAACCATCCTGTGATGTCGCGCCCGAAGTCAACGAGCCATCCGCCGTCATATGCCGTTATGCTTACCGGCTTCAGGGTGTCTATTACCCTGTTGACCTCTGTCATCTGCGGCGTCGCCGTCTTGTTGGCCACACTCACCACATGAGCCTTTGTCCAATGTCTGCCGTTATTGTGAAGGATGCGGGCATCGACGCGCTCCCCTCCGAACTGCAGTGCCTGCCATGTGCCGAAGTCATGATATCCGCTTGGCGTGCCCTCCCATGAAGAGTCAGTAACCGCCACATACTGCCATCCGGCGCCATTTTGCCGCATGACGGCAGCCTTGACCAAAGGACCTTCGTATTCCGCATGAAACAGATTCTCACGATACCACCCTTTTCCGAGCCATATCTCCACCTCGTTGTCGCCCTCACGTGAATATGGAGTGATGTCGTAAGTGACGATATGCGAGCGTTTGTCGAGTTGTGACACAGCCGGAGCCAACACCGCGTCACCCACTTTCCTGCCGTTGACCCTTACCTCATGATAACCCAGAGAGTTGACATGGATGAAGACGCGATGGCGTCCACGGAGCTTGAAACGCTTCCGCAGTATGGGGGCGGTGACGTCGCCGGCAGACTTGTCCAAGCCGATATATTCTCCGGGAAAGTCCTTGTCCGTCAGCAATCCGACGCTGAAGCGACGGATGTCGCTCCATGAGGACACTTTGGAACGTTCGTCCCATGTACGCACGCGCCAGAAACACAACATGCCCGAACGGAGCGTCCTGCCCTCATAACCCACCATGACACTTTCGGCAGAACGCCGTTTTCCGGAGCTCCACAAGTCAGCCTCTCCCCGTGACACTTTCACACTGTCAGTCCCCACCTGTATCTCCCATGCCGTCTGCCTTGCATTGTTGCGTGGGGAATAATTCTTCCAGCTGAAGTGGGGAGCGGTGTTGTCTATGCCCAACGGGTCGTAGAGATTCTCACATTTCAAATCGCCTGTCCTGAGTCCCTGCGCATGGAACGCCAACGGAACGATGGAAAGGCAGAGCAATATATGTCTCAGACTCATAGTTGTTTTCGTTTTTAAATATCGAGCACTTTGTTTTCCTTGTGATGATATTGCTTACACAGGAGTCTCACCTTACCTGTGTTGTCAGGCATTTCTATCGTGATGACCTTCTTCTCGCCAGGCATCAGTGTGACATAATTGTCGCTCCATATGACGGGAAGAACCGCTTCTTTCTTTTTGCCTTCAACAAGCCGCAGTCGGTTGGCGAAACTTACATGCTTGCTTTTGTTTATCAACTCGAACGTGGCTTTGCTGCCGTCACGGCTGACGAGACGTGCCTTCAGAGCCGCCTCCGGCATGTCTGCGAGTTCCTCATACGCCAGATATTCCTTGCCGTTGTGCCAGTAGAAGTTCTCGGAAACAAGTCTGCCACCGGCATCTTTCAGACAGAGGCGGATGAACTGCAAGCCGTCCGCCGAAGGCGTGAGCGTCATAGCCTCAGAGATGTCGCTTGCCTTGCAGCCCGCAACAGCGTTCTGCGTATGGATAATATTGCCTTTGAGGTCATATACCGTGGCTGTCACACGTGCGTCATTGAGGTCGGATGCCGTCGTGTTCACCACTTTCACACTATTGTCCAGACAGTTCCACTGCACGTGCAGAGGCTCGCAAGCCTTGCGCGCACCCCAGTAGCATCCTGTAGGGTTGCCGTAATAATCGTAGGTCTGCCATACGAATGACGGATAAGCCGGATGACTCATCCATATCAGCAGCCCTGAAGCGTCATTCCACATCTTGTCCTGCCAAGCCTCATACATGCCCTTCATGTCCTCTATGTTGACGAGTTGGGCTTTCTCGCAAAAGTCTTCCAAGGAGGTTGCCTCACCGTAGCGGTCGTTCACGTTCTTCTTGTAGCTGACAGGGTCGGCATTGGAGGCTTCCTTGCCGAAGAAGTGACGGTTCCACACATTGTCATCGTCGTTTTTCAGCCGCTCGTCGTCAGGCAACGGCCATTGCTCTTCTTTCGGAATGAAACGTACGACGCTTTCATACTGCGGGAAAGTAGCCATGCCTATTTCCGTCCTGAATCCGTAGCCATGGTCTGAGCCATAAGGGTAAGACGGCTTGTTGAACGCCAGATTGCTTGCTGAAGTCTCGAAGTGATGTCTGGGCGGAAGGTCTTTCCACCAACCGCTTCCCGACAAGGCGTCCTGATTGGAACATGACTTGTAAAGACGGTCGTTGCCGTCTTCTTCCATAACAATCATGCGCAAAGCCTGGTCGATGTCGGCTACAGGGTGCGTCTCGTTGGCACCGCACCAAACAGTGATAGAAGGATGGTTTCGCAGACGGCGCACCTTGTCGCGCGCGTTTGCCTTGAACGCATCATGGTCTGCCACATCATTCCAGGCAACATAAAGCCAGAAGTCATCCCACACCATAATGCCCGATTCGTCACAGTAATCATAGAACTCCTCGTCCGTAACACATCCTGTCCAAAGTCGAATCATATTATAATTGAGGTCCTGATGCAAGCGTATCCATTTGCGGTAGTCTTCATTGTGACATCGCAGCAGATACTCGCTCATGCCCCAGTTGCCTCCCTTGACATATATGCGCTGTCCGTTGACATAAATGTTCAGCACCGGATAGCCCACGGCATTCGTCTCTATACGATATTCATTTTTCTTGATGCCGAACCGTATGCTGCGCTCATCGCTCATTTTCCCGTCGGTGAACGCCTGCAACTTACAGGTGTAAAGGTCGGGCTTGCCATATCCGTTGGGCCACCACAGACGGGGATTGTCTACGACGAAGCCGATACAGTCAGCCTTACTGATGTTGATGATTGCAGTGTCGCCGCTCTCCACCCTGACACTCTTTGTGAAGGTGATGTCGCCCGGCGTGATGACACCCTTAACCGTAACAGTCTGAGGCTTGCCTGAATAGTTGGCTATTCCCGAAGCAAGCTTCAGCTCAGCCCTGTCGAGTGAAGGCAGATAACTTCTCATCCAAGGGTCTATCATCTTGGCTGCGCCCGTCACCTCAACGGAAGCCTTGCCGGTGATGCCAGCCTCGCGTCCGGGCACATATGGCATCCAGTCCCATCCCGCACCGGCAAGATATGAGGGGCTGCACACCACCCCATAGGGGTCCTTTCCCGTACGTGTCTTTTTCTCGTCGGGGTCATAAATAAGCACGGCTATATGATTGTCACCGTCATTTCTGTAAAAGTCTGTGATATCAAAACGCGAACGCATCATATGTCCTTTCACGTCCTTCACTGACGAGACCGTGCCCGACAGCTTATGACCGTTAAACCAGAAATCCGCAAACTTATTGGTGTTCTCAAAGCAAAGCCACACACGCTGACCTGCCGCAGGCTTTTCGGGAAGCCTGAAAGACGTAATGTACCAGAACGGACGGTTGTAAAGAGCCTCATCCACCTTATATATATTGTCGCCATATTCGGGACACGGTTCCTTGCCAGCCCGGACATATGAGGCGAATACGGTTCCGGGGACAATTCCTGTCACCGCATTCTTCACAGTGTTTCCCGAGGACAGCTTCTCTCCCGACATAGGTGTCTCAGCCTGCGGGAAAATCTTCCAGACGACATTGCCGTCCTCACTGTTGAGTGAGAAATGGTTTATCTGAGCTTGCACAGGAGTAAACATGAGCACAAGCAACGCAATAAGAATGGATTTTGTTTTCATATAATTATATTGGACTTTTATTTCACACATTATTATATTACCGTTATCTGACGGATCATTTTACGGTTATCTGACGGCAGGAAGAATGGAAAAGGCATCTTACGGGTTTGCGTTGTATAAGATTCACGACGTGAACCTGAATGCCGAAACGTTTTCTTCCGCCGTCTCGTTTTGTCTCAGTTATTTTTCAGGCTCGGCTCCCATCTCGAGCTGGAGAACGCCTCCACCCACAATCTCCTTGTAATCAAGATGCAGAGGAATGTTCTTTCCGTTGAGAGACGCCTTCCGGATATATATATTCCTGTCGCTGTTTGCCGGAGCGTTTACGGTAAAGGTCTTTCCGTTCTGCAAGTGAATCGTGGCGCGGCGGAAGACAGGTGACGTAATCTCAAAGCGCGTGTCACCGGGACAATACTGGTGTATGCCTATTGCGGAAAGGACATACCATGCCGACATCTGTCCCACATCCTCGTTGCCTCGCAGACCTTCCACCTTGTTCTCATATGCGTTACGGCATATGTAACGGGTGTGATATTGCGTTTTCCATCCGGCTCCCAAACGGTTGTACAGGTAAGGAACGAAATGCACAGGCTCGTTGGCGTGATTATAATACATATTCCAGAACATGTCCTGCGGAGTATTTCCGAACATCCAGTCGAGGTCTGCAATGACTTTCTTCTTTCCACCCATGAGTCCTACCATACCCTTGACATCATGGGGAACGAACCATCCTTGCTGGAGCGGATTGCATTCCATGCATCCGTACCACTCCTTCAACCTTCCTTCCTTTGGCCATGGCAGCCAGTTGCCTTTCTCATCCTTAGGGCGGAACCATCCCTTCTTCTTGTCAAAAATATTACGATAGGCTTGTCCCTTGTGATAATACAGCGCGGCATCCTCATCCTTGCCGAGCATCTCCGCAAGCCGTCCTGTGCACCAGTCGGTGTAAGCATACTCGAGCGTGTGGGACAGACACAGATTGCCCGGAGAATAGCCCAGACTGCCGTTGCCGGTGTTCTTGGAGGAGTTCTTAGCATATTCATATGCCTTACTGATGTCGTAGTCTCTGATTCCCTTAGCCCATGCGTCAGCGAGAACAGAGACGGCAGGATTGCCCAACATGCATCCGGAATAGGAATTGAGAAGTTCCCATCTCTCGAAATAATGCCTTCCGCTCTGGTCGGCAAGAGTAATGAGCGAGTTAAGGAGGTCGTTCACGAGCTGCGGACGGATAATTGTCTGAAGCGGCATCTGCGAACGGAACACATCCCAACCGCTGAACACCGTGCGTTTGACAAACTTTCCGTCACTCTGATGAACCTGATAATCCCCGCCGACATACCTGCCGTCCACATCCTGATAAATGCGCGGGTCTATCATAGTGTGATAAAGCGCAGTATAGAATATGGTCCGCTCCGCTTCTGTTCCGCCTTCGATGTCTATGCAACCGAGTGCTTTGTTCCAATCCTCAACCGCTTTCCGGTGGATGCTGTCGAAGTCTCTGCCCTGAGCCTCAGCCTCAAAATTGCGTCGCGCGCCTTCAATATCAACATAAGAAACAGCACAAGTGAGGGTAACGGCTTCATCCTCATCAGTAGCAAAGTCTGCAAAGAAACCTATGTGCTGACCCAGCATGTCATTGGCATCCCGCACGTTCCCTTTCACGACAGATGCCTTGGCGATTCTTTCAAGATATTCAGGTGTGACGACATCATCTTTTTTATGAGGCTGCGACTCGGAGAAATCCGCTTTCCAGAAACCGAATGACTTCATGGGCTTGCTCAACCTTGCATGAAAATAAAGAGTGTATTTCACACGTCCGTCACCGTTGCCCCATCCGCCTCCTTGGGGTGTACACCTGATCCAGCCTTCAAATGTGAGACTGTCGACCACCTTGATATATTCATAGTCAGCGGAGCCTCCCACGCGCCGTGCGAGGTCAATCAGAATATGTGACTGCCCGTTTTTAGGGAAGGTGAAGCGCAGCGCGCCGCAACGGGGCGTACAAGTGGCTTCCGCCTTAATGCCATAGTCTGTGAGCCTCACACTGTAATATCCGGCATGTGCGTGCTCCGACTCCTTGTCGTAGTGCGATCGCCAGCCGTCAATGTTTTCCTTCTCACGTCCGGCAAGAGTCTTTATCTCGCCTGTCGTAGGCATAACCAGAAAGTTGCCCATCTCGCCATACCATCCCACTCCGCTCATCTGCGTCATGGAAAAGCCCTCTATGGTCTGATGTTCATAGCTGTAGCCGGAACCGTTGTCCCCACCGGTGATTGTCTGCGGACTTACCTGTACCATACCGTAGGGAGTCGCGGCACCCGGGAAAGTTTTCCCGAGCCCATGATAAGCTCCTGCTGTCTCGGTGTTCGTACTGGCTCCGATAAACGGGTTCACACAATGTGCCAGATCCTTGTCCTGCGCCGTAACCGCAGCCGGACACATTAACACAGTAAATAAGAGACACCCGGCAACATCTCTGAATTTCTTTTTTCCATCCATTGTATTATGATATTTTGGTTTCATTTCTTTAAAGTCAGATTGACGGTACGTATGCCGAAGCGGGGAATACTGAGATTTATCTTCCCGTTCTTCACCTGCAATTCTTCCTGCGTTTCTCCGTTCAGGTCTGTTACCACGGCACGGCTGACAGGAAAATCCAGCGTTACTGTCTGGCGGCTGTCGTCACTGTCCGCGTTGAAGAGACGGATATTCATGCTGCCGTTATCCTCCACAGTGACTGAAGACAAGGCGCAAGAAGTCTCCAACAGGGACTTGTCGGCAACCCTTCCGGGTCTGACGATGACCGGTTGACGCCACGTTTCAGCAAGTCTCTGAATACCTGCATCGTGCCAAGAGCCTTCGTGCGGTATCAAGGCATAACGCAATTCAGACGCACCGGTTATAGGATAATCCCGTCCCCAAAGTCCCGGACCGGAATACTGAACGGTCAGTGCCAACGGATAATCTTCCCCGTAAGAATAGCTTGTAGTATGGTCTGTGAGCAGTGCCAGTCCGTTGTCGCCGTCGCTGATGTCTGCCCAATGCAGGATGACGTTGTGCTTGATATCCCTCCAGTCGTTAAAGAAGGTATCCGACAGATTGCTTTCACACACATCAAAAGGCGCGTCCTTGCTCAATCTGGCTTTCTTCATGCCCGTAGGAAAGAAGATACTGAGCATGTAGCGTGTATCATAAAAGCCTGTACGCGAGGCGTTGCGGTGTGACCCCACACGCTCTCCAATACGCACATTACGCCGCCAATCTATATTCAGACTACAGTCTATTATCCTACTGCCTTTACGCAACGTGACCGTTTTTACAAAAGAAGTCCCGTTTATTTCTCCCTCCAATCTGATTTCAGTAAGAAGGTCACCGCAGGTGGTGATTGTAGCTTTAGCCCGAGTCTCAGTTGAAGAACAGAACCTGCCTTCGTCGGGAAAGAATCCGCGCAGTTCACCGAAACGAAACTCACCGGCTTCGGATGCAACGAGATTCCTTCCGGTCAGCCTGTCAATAAGCCTTGCTACGACACCGCCCCTGCTCAGGTCAAAGCCTATGATCCAATACTCGTTTTCTATGAAACATGCGTCATCGTCAGACTGTTTTCCTCCGACAAACGCTTTTGTGGTTACGGGCACGGCATCCGGACGGCTGATGCTGATGTGGCCGAAAGCCGGAATATCTGCCATCACGAATGTATTCTGTCCTTTATCCCGTACAGACACCACCTCCCGGCGGGGCTGACCTGTAACATTGTAAAGAGTGATAAAGCCGTTGTCAGTATCATGGCTTGCAGCCTTATTGATGACTTCTGCAGAAAGACTGTCGGCAGTACTTGTCCACGCTTCTATCGCTTTCTCCCATGTGCCGCGAATCCGGAATGTGTTGTAAGGCACAATCCACGAGTCATGATGCTGTGAAAGCATAAGCTGACGCCAAGCCTCGTCAAGCTCAGTCTGACAAGGCTTGTTGCCGTGCTCCACAAAGTCAATTGCCGACATCTTCTCTGCCATAAGGATATTGTTTTCCGACCGGCGCACGTTACGGGCTATGCGCTGCATCACTTGCGAGCCCCACATCAGTCCGGGCAGGACATCCTCCTGTGAGAAACGGTGGTCTGTAGCCTTCTCCTTGTCGGTGTAACGGCTGATATACTCCGTCCATGTGACGTAGCGGCTGTCCTTCCGTCCTTCTCCAAGCCACGGTCCATGCTTCCATCCCGCATCCTGATAGCACATACCTACGGGATTCCCAATGCCCGCCTTGCGGCAAGCCTCAAGATACTGCGGGCTGTTGCGCCATGCTATTGTCTGCCAGACGCTGTTCGGCTGCAGGCTCTCACACGCATAGCGTGGAACAGCAATGACCGTCGTACCGTCAGGACCGGTGAGCCGGACTGTCTGTCCGCCGAAATTAGCCGTATATCCTCCCCAGCAGGTGTCAGGATTCTTAAGAGACATATAACGGAAGCCAAACTGCCGGAGCAGCTGTGGCAGCTGGCTCGTGAAGCAAGGCTCTTCAGAAGAATAGGTGCTGAACGTTATGCCGGGGAAGTGCTTCCGCAGTGAGCGCATGCCGTATTGGAACTGCCGGATGATGCTTTCTCCGTTGATGTTAAACATATAAGGCTGCGCATAGGTGGGATTTGTAACGTCTATACGTTCTGAAAGCATCAGCGGCTTCAACTTCCTATAGGCGTCAGGTGTGCGCACTTCCACACTGTCCCATGTCTCGGGCTCTATCTCCATTCCAATCACCCAGTCGGGATTCGCTTCAAGCTGGTCAACGATATATTGCGTATACCAGTCCAACGGATAATGACCGTAAATACCGCCATGAAAGCCGTCCACAAAGAAAGCGGTTTGTGCGGAGGCATGATTTGCAAACATCATCAACAGGATATAGATCAAACAGTGTCTCATTGTCTCTTTTTAGCGTTTATATAATTGTTACGGCAGTTTATTCCCCTTGCGGCGCACCTGACGGCAAAAATACCTTCCAGAAGAGCATGGTCGGCGTCCAACTGGGGTATGAAGGGTGTAAGAATGATTAATAACAGCAGAACGAGGGCAAAGCCTGCAAGTATATAACGGAAAAATGTCTTATTCTTATATGTCAGACATAAAAATAACGGCATGGGATTGAACGCCGCGGCATACCATGACCCCGACGTACCGGGAAGGTCGGAGATGAAAGACATATAGCATATGAACAAACCTATTATTGTATGTGACGAAAGCAATGTCACGTCGACAACGCATGCGGCTCTTCCCAACTTGCACTTCCTTTCCGCCAACGTGAAAACAATCACCGCCACAAGAAGCACGCCAAACATAAGAGCCGGAGTGAAAGGTGTGTCATGCGTACCGTCATCTCCGGAGACAATAACCGTCCCGCCATCCGTGAACACAGGGCGTATGGCACCGATGGAATCCACAATGAGGGCATCCTCCCAGGCATCCACAAGAGAGGCTGGAGACAGTTTGTCTTCCAGCGAGCCCTTTGATTCGCCCTCAGACCCTAATATAGTGTTCCAGAAAAAACCGCACCATGGCTTGTGTACAGATATATGACGTACAAAATCGCGATAGGTTCCGAGCAGTGCCACAGGCAAGTCCTTATATTCTATGGTCTCCTTGTCAAGGACACTCTCCACCGCACGCACGCACATGGAGGAACAGTTTGTTTTCAAATAATCGTAAGGTATGGACTCACCGGATATTCCGCTGTCGAGCAGAGCCCACAGGTTACGTTTCTCATCAAGGCTCAGGTTAAGCTCATATTCGCTTACCTGGCGGTTGTTATCTTTATACTCACGCAGATAGTCATGTGTATAAAAAGTGCTGAATCTGCCTTTGCCTTTCCCTGAAAAGAAACTCACATAGCTCTGCGAGCTGTCGTCCAGACCATACGTGAAACAATAGTCGAGACGCTGTGACGGGCACTGCATCCTGATGGCGCAATGTCCGTAAGCGGTATAAGCCGTGTATCCCGGCGACACATATATGAGGCTTGCCTTTATGTCGACAGGCAAACCGTCATCATTCCCAGCCTCAACGGTCAGCGAGCCGAATGTCAAGAGTAATAAAAGAACAACTGTATTGAATGTTTTGATATTCATTTAATCCGCATCCTTTTTATCAGGAAAAAGCTGCCTTCACACCACACGGCAGCTTCTTCCTGACCTTACCAAATAAAGAGTACAATTATTTCCGTACGAATTTCCTTCCGTTGCGGATGACAATGCCCTTATAATCCTTGCCTACCCTGCATCCGTTGAGATTATAGACAGGCTCCTCACGTGGAGTGATGTCCTTCAGTTCTGATATGCCGGTTGACGTGCCGTCAGGCAGGACTGTCCCTTCTTTGACGAACACCGCATATATTTTCCAGTCAGGCTCGTCACCCCAGCCTGCGTTCTCACGTGCCTGCTCGCGGGCAACATCGTCGCTGCCCTCAGAGCCGTCGCCCTTTCCTCCCTCCGGACGTGCCACATTGGCGTTGAAGATAAACTCCTGACCGTCGTTGTCGGCTGCCGGATAAGGATCGGTGAAATTGCCGTTGTCCGTCCACGTTGTCTTTATGAGGTCAGCCTTAGTGTATGAGTCCGGGTCGTCCTTCTTTATAAGAGAATAGCCTGCAAGCTCATATCCCTCTTCCGGCTCGGCATAGAGCCAGCACATGTAAAGTCCGGCATAAGTCGCTACGTCGAAGTCAGCCGGCGCTCCGGGATAAGTGTAAGGCTGGAACTCAGGGTTCTCCGGATGAGTGTTGTAACGCAGCGTGTCGTTGCCGTTCTCGCCTATCACGCATTTGAGAACAGCGTCCTCGCTCTTCCGTGTCTGCGGATTGTCCGGGTCCTCTGTTTTCATGTATACCTTGCCTCTGCCGGTCTCATTGACCGTCAGTTCCAGATAAACGGCTTTGAACGGTGTGGCTGAAGCAGAGACCGTCACACACAGCAATGCCACCAATGTGATGATTGTGAAGTAAAACTTTCTCATAACGTTTGTTTTTAGGTTTAAATGAAGTGAAAATGTTTTTAATTTCATTTTGCAAACATAATGAGTTTCACTCTCATTTGGTGTCATTTTAGAGTCTAAAAACATCAAAATAAAACCAACATCAGCCCTGACCGTGTGAGATGAAGTCTTTTGGCAGAAGCCCGAACTGTTTCTGGAAGCACTGTGTGAAATATGAAGGAGAGCTGAACCCCACCATATAGCAGACCTCATTCACCTTGACATCCTCCTCCTTCATAAGCTGTGCCGCCTTTTTCAACCGTTCTATTTTTATGTAATTATTAGGTGTAAGGTCAAAGATACCCTTAATCTTCCGGTTAAGATTGGTACGGCTCATACACATGATGTCGGCGAGTTGCGTGATGCCGAAATCACTGTCGGTGAGGTTCTCGGCTACAGCCTTCTCGAGCTTTCTGACGAATTCCTCATCCACCTTACTTAGCGCCACCGTCTTTCTGTCTGTAAAAGGCGAGGACGCATAAGCGTGTCTGACATCCTCACGTGAGCGCAGCAGGTTCTCGATGACGCAGACAAGATATTCCATGGAAAAGGGTTTCTCTATGTAGTAGTCGGCTCCGCTCTCCATCCCCTTTACCTTGGCGGAGTCAAGTGTAAGGGCAGTAAGGAGGACAAACGGTATATGACTGTAATTGATATCAGCCTTCACCCTCTTGCAGAATTCGAAACCGTCTATCGGCTCCATCATCACGTCAGACACTATGAGGTCGACGTCAGACTGCCGGAGAATGTCCAAAGCCTTCTGCCCGTTATCGGCTGTAATGACCTGCCATTTCTTTTTAAGGTGTCTCTTCTCATAATGCAGCAGGTCTATGTTGTCCTCCACAACGAGTATTGTATAATGCTTTGTCGTGTCACCGCTGTCCGGCTGGTCTTCACCGGCAGGCTCTTCTTCCGTCCTCTTCATTTCAGGCTCTTCCCGACCACCGCCATAACTGATGGAAGGACTGCTCCCTACAGGTATCCGCAGCACGAAGACATTAAGGTCCTCACGGTCGTCCATTCTCAGAAAACCCTCATGCAGCTCTGCCAATGTGTTTGCCAACGCGAGTCCGATACCTGTGCCTGTGGTAGACGCTGTGGTGACAGACTCCACACGGAAGAACGGTTTGAAGAGCTTTCCCCTGAGCGGCTTGGGAATGACCTTACCGTCATTGCACACCCTGACCGTGAAATACTTTCCGCCGTCGTCAGCCGTCAGAGTCACACCGACCGTCCTGTCACAGTATTTCACGGCGTTGTTGATAAGGTTGCTTATTATTTTCGTGAAGCTCTCCTTGTCCACATATGCCCACAGCCCGTGTTCCGGAAGCGACAGAGAGTGGCTTATGTCACGCTTGTCCATCAGCGACGTGAAGCGTATGTACACCTCATTTATGAGCAGGCTGATGTCGCTGTACTCCAGGTTTAGCTTAAGTCCGTCTTTCTCCGCTTTCCTGAAATCAAGCAGCTGGTTAGCCAGATTGAGCAGACGGCTGACGTTCTTGTCCATGATGGTAAGGTCATTGCCTGTCTCCCTGTCATAGTCCTTACGGTCAATGATGTCCTTAAGTGGCGCCTTAATGAGCGCAAGCGGTGTCCGAATCTCATGAGCCACATTGGTGAAGAAGGTTATCTTGCTAAGGTAGAGTTCCTTTTCCTTCTCAAATTCGAACTTGCTCATGGCTATCCTCCTCAGCATCTCCGACCGCTGGACGACATACCTGTAAACGAACCATAACGCCGCCCCTGCCACAGAGAGCCATACCGTCCATGCCCACCATGTGTTCCACCATGGCTGACGTACAACGATGTCGAGCGAATACACATTCTTGCCGTTGCTGTAAGGGTCTTTCACCATCAGGCGGAAGCTGCCTGCCGGAAGATTGGTGTAGCGGATGTAATTGTCGTTGTAAAGCTGTTGCCATCCCTTGTCAAACCCTTGAAGCATATAGACAAGCTCCCTGTTTTGCGTTTCCCTGTAGGAGAGCACTGACATCTTCAATGCGAACGAGTTCTGCCTGTAACCGAGCTCTATCTTCCTTGTCGCCGTTATGCTGTGTGTGAGCGGACTGTCCTTCGAGCTGTTGTCCATCGTCTGACCGTTTATTATAAGCTCCGTGGCAATGATGTTGTCGGTGGAGCCCTTACTGTCCAACGACTCGGGAACGAAGCTTGTCAACCCGCTCTGACTGCCGAAATACATTCTTCCCGTACGGCTGCAGAGCGCGGAGGAATAGCTGAAATTATTGTCAAGAAGTCCGTTGGCTGTCGTGAACGAGCGGGCTGACTGGTTGACAGGATTGTAGCACAGCAGTCCCTCGTTTGTCCCCATCCACAGCCTGCCGTTGTGGTCCTCGCTGATGCTGACTACGGCAAGCCGTGACTTGTTGAGAGAGAAGTCCATGACGTCAAAACGTTTTGTGCCCGTATTATACCGGCTTACACCGTTGCCGTTGGTAGCCGCCCATATTCCTCCACGCGAATCCTCGAAAAGACACACCGTGTCGTCAGTTTTCTGTCCATTGCCGGAGAACTTTTTCCACGCCCGTCCGCCTGCAGGCAGCATGTAGATAGCGTCATTGTACACGGCGACCCACAGGTTGTGCTGGTGGTCTTCAAGGACGGCATACACTATTTTCTTAGGAATGTCCGTAACGGATGTCATCTGCCGGGTTGCGGGATTCCATATGTTCAGCCCTCCGAAATTGCCTATGGCTACCCGTCCGTCATGCAGTTCCCTGCATATGAACACATTGGCATCATTGAGTCCGTTCTCCTTGTCGGTGAGCCTTCCCACGACCTTTCCTGTCGCAGGATTGACAATGGTCACTCCCTCCTGGAATGTGTCCACCCACAACATACCGCCGACAATATTCAGTCCCTGTACATTATCAGACAGGTCGGAAAGCTTCAGTTGACGGAACCGGGCATTGACCGGATCAAACCAGCCTATGCCGCCGTCTTCCGTCCCTATCCATATACGTCCCTGCGAGTCCTCCACCATCTGATGCACCCTTCGTCCGAAGAGCGACGTGGCTATATCCACACGGGGGAAGTAATTGGTGAAAGTGTTGTTGATGCGCGGCAGATAGTTGATGCCGCCGAAATAGCTGCCTATCCATATGCCTCCGTCACGGTCCCTATAGGCTGTCTGAAGATGGACGTCCGACAGGGAGAAAGGGTCGGTAGGCTCGTAGTCGTAGCATTGGGTTACTCCCGTCCTGACGTTATGCACCACAAGGGCTGTCTCGGTAGGCATGAACAGCTCGTTGCCTGCTTTAAGAAGCGAATGGGCATAAAGCTTACCGCCCTTGTAAGAGTCGACGATGGACACCACCTCATGCGTACGCATATCGTAAAGAAACAGACCTTTCTCCATGGTGCTTATCCACATCCTGCCGTCGTCAGAGAACGTGACTCCAGTGACAGTCAAGTCGTCCAGCACACGCCTGCCCTCGGTGTCGCGAGGCGCATGGACGGTGCGGAAGTTGTCGCGCGTGTATTGTATGCCGCTGCGGTAATAGCCCACCCACAGCACTCCTTTGCCGTCAATGACCATGCTGAACACCGACGGACCTGCGTCGATGGACTTGAACGTGAGCCTTTTACTGCGGATGTCGTAAACATAGATGCCTTCCGTGGTGGAAGATATATAGATGTATCTGTCGTTGCCGGTGATGGCGTTGACGTTGCCTCCCACCGCCTGCCCCTGAGCTGTACGGACATCAAAGCGGCGGAAGGAGTCGTTGAGGGTGGAATAGACATAGAGTCCCTGTTCAGTACCTATCCACAGCTCGTTGTCAGGTCCCTCATAGAGTGCGTTGATGTGGTCGTTACCGGGAGAATAAGGAAGCCTGCCACGGTGATACACCTTAAAAGAGCGTCCGTCGAAGCGGTTGAGACCGCAGCGCGTGCCGAACCACATGAATCCTGTCTTGTCCTGAAGAATACTGAAGACGGAATTCTGTGACAGCCCGTCGTTGGTGTCATAGTGACGGAATATATAGTCAGACGACTGCCCCGGCAACACAGCCTGCAAGGACAATATGATAATCAGAATAACCCTATGGATACATTTAGCGTTCATGGTTATAACTCCACACAAGTTCTGTTTATATATATATTAATGTAATGAATGTTTGGTTAGTACGACAGCAAGGCAGGGAAACACGGTTTTACCGGACCTGATATTACCGAGCAGAAGCTTAGCTTATACAAAGCTGATGCAAACGAGCGGAAAGAAAGCTTGCTTTCAATTTCCCGAGTGCAGCTTAGCTTATACAAAGGTAAGAATAATATATGAGACGATAAAGCCTTCATGTTTATATTTTCATCACCCTAACCCACTCATGCCTGCATCCCTCCATCGGCTGCCCGCCTATGCCGCATGAATCCGCTCGCGTATTTTTTTCAGTGCCGCAGACATATGACACTCCACCGTGTTTACCGATATACCGAGACGCGAGGCTATCTCTGCGTTACGGCACCCTTCCTCACGGCTGAGAAGAAAAACCTGCCTGCGCCTGCCTTTCAACGATTTGACAGCGTTGCGTATGCGCGACTCCAGCTCCTTATATTCCATCGCGCTTTGCGGTTCTTCATAATCAACCGCATCATGCGACCGCATACACATATTATCATACCGCGCGCGCATGCGCTGTTTCATGCGGAGCCTGCCCATGCATCTGTTCTTCACAGCCATGAAAGCGTATGCCTGGGCACAGCAGAAGAGGGTTTGCAGGCGCAGATCCTGTTTTTCCAAAATACCGACAAGCACATCCTGTACCACGTCTTCCGCATCCTGCGGAGACACCCACGTACTGGCGACAACGGTGAGTCTGTGGAAAAGACTCATATATTCATCCGGGTAATTCATCAGCGTGTGTTTTTAATTATTACGTTATTGCAAAAATAAGTCCCTGATATTACAATGCCAGTCATAATCGAACATAAAAAAATAAATATTGAACCAAAAACAACGTGACAGAGTATTTTTGCGGCTGTAATCCCTGTAGCCCTTATTGCTGTGGTAAAAATAACGGCGCCAGCCCAGTAGAGACGCAAAATCTTGCGTCTCCCGAGCAACCCATACCAACATATATATGAAATAATCCGCTGACAATAAATGCGTATCCCCTCAGTAGAGACGCAAAATCTTGCGTCTCACGTCCTCGACAGTTCTATTAATGTTGCTTGTTATTGCTCTCCATATCTTCATTCCAGGAGTCTCCCGAGCAATCCATTGCAATATACGCATGCGATAATCCAATGACAATATTTGCACTACTCCCTTGTGAGACGCAAGATTTTGCGTCTCTACTTTTGCCGTCAGCGCATAATGATATGGAGTTTCCACCAATATTTAATAATGGCGACAGCCCAGTAGAGACGCAAAATCTTGCGTCTCACGTCCACGCCATTGCAATCCAGCAAGCAATTATACGCTGAAGAATAAATGCTTTTCTCCTTGTGAGACGCAAAATCTTGCGTCTCTACTTTTTTCATCAGCGCATAATGATATAATGTGTCAAAGAAACAAGCATACTTGCATCTGCATGCATTAATAACGTGCATAATTATTCATTCCCACCAATCCTCAACTCCGCGAGAGCGTCCTACAGCCGACGGCATAGGCTCACGGACGCAAATACGCGACTTATGCGCTATTCGCATATATGTCTGACAGTCAGCGTCATATGCTCATATATGGGACATACGGGGCATTCCCGTCATGCAGGAAAGGCTTTTCGGGAACGCGGAACGGGCTTTTTGAGGTTACGGGAGGGTGTGTTCCGGCATGCGTG
>OGGT01000483.1_pt1 | contig 20914 bp, 17 predicted proteins | sample 1571311 | NCBI WGS metagenome assembly OGGT01 (sample SAMEA2581931, study PRJEB24529) | metagenome | biome: Human gut stool | place: China | collected 2011
GTCCTAATATATAGACATGGATTTGTTCTATGAGTTCCTATTATGAGAAGATGCTCGCTACGGGAGAGGTGAAATGCATTGATGAGGAAGTACCGTTTGAGATACCGCAGGGGTGGGAATGGTGCAGACTTAATGACTTGTATAATTTTATAGATTATCGTGGGGCTACACCTCATAAATTATCTAAAGGCATTCCGTTGATTACTGCAAAAAATGTAAAGCAAGGATATCTTGATTACACTGTCAAAGACTTTATAAGTTCGGAAGAATACTCTAATAGATTGTCAAGAGGTGTATCACATAAGGGAGATATCTTATTTACAACAGAAGCACCTCTTGGAAATGTTGCAATTGCTGACTTGGATGTGTATAGCGCAGGACAAAGACTTATAACGCTTCAAGCATATATACAATGTTTTACAAATAACGATATGTTTATGTTCTTTATGTTGTCTCCACTCTTCCAAGAATTGGTGATGTCATATAAAACAGGTACAACTGTAGCTGGTATAAAAGCGAGTAAACTTAAAGAAGTTCTTATTCCTACACCTCCTATTTCTGAGCAGTCGCGCATTGTAAAAAAGTTACAAACCTTATTGCCATTTATAGAGAAGTATAGTAGAAGCCAAACTTTGCTGAATATATTTAATACAGAAATAAAAGATAAGTTACGTAAATCCTTTTTACAAGAAGCAATACGGGGCAAACTTGTTCCACAGATTGCCGAAGACGGAACTGCTCAAGAACTGCTTGAACAAATTAAAGCTGAAAAACAAGAACTCGTCAAGGAAGGCAAACTAAAGAGGTCTGCCCTTAACGATTCTGTCATTTTCCGTGGTGGCGATAACAGGTACTATGAGAAGATTGGGAAAAAGATTGTCTGTATTGAAGATGAGGTTCCTTTTGAAATACCAAACAGCTGGGTATGGGCACGACTAGGTGCAATTGTTGATTTTAGCAAAAGTCAAACAATATCTTCGAGTATGTTAGACATGGATTCTTGGATACTTGACTTAGAAGATATAGAGAAGGATAGCGGTAGGCTATTACAAAAAAAACGAATGAAAGATCTTTTGTCAAAAAGCGACAAGCACTTGTTTTACAAAGGAAATGTGTTATATAGTAAGCTGAGACCATATTTAAACAAAGTAATAGTTGCCGATGAAGACGGGGCGTGTACAACTGAAATACTTGCATTTGACTTCGGACATATTTACAATAAATATGCACAAGCTTATCTGATGAGTCATTTCTTTGTAGATTATGCAAATAGTGATTCCTATGGAATAAAGATGCCAAGATTAGGAAGTAAGCGAGGTAATAATGCTCTGTTTCCCTTACCACCATTTAAAGAGCAGCAACGCATTGTTGCTCAAATAGAAAAACTATTTGAGCAACTGCATTAATTGCTCTATCTTTTCAATTATACGCTTTTGCTCTAATAATGGAGGCAAAGGAATGACGATACTATTTAAAGCAGATTTTGTAAAATGCTTTATTGTCATTCCCTTGCTTTTTTTGTCTAAAAGCCCAAGTGCTTTGTATAACGATAGGATATACAAGAAGAACTTGGGGAATATTTTGCCATAGAAACGTACCCTATGCAATGCATTTTGATAATATATAGTTTCATTTATATCCCAGATGGCAGCCCGACCGATGTCGCCTCCCTCACATATCAACAGGTCATTTTTTTGTAATAGGTATTTAGCAAGTTCAATCTCTGTAAATTGAGCTTGCTTTATTTTTGATAAGTCTATTTTATTCCAATAAACATTTATAGAGCAGAGATATGGAACTAATTCTCCTGAGTTTTGTCCTTTATTCATTGTCTTGCCTAAATCACTTTCTGCAATATCATTTAAGTGACACCAAGCCCAACTAGCAGGTATCTCAAATGGGATTTCTTCAGTTATATCCACACATTTTTTCCCAATCTTCTCATAGTACCTGTTATCGTCACCACGGAAGATGATAGAATCGTTGAGGGCAGACTTCTTTAGCTTTCCTTCTTTTACTAAATTCTGCTTCTCTGCCTTTATTTGTTCAAGCAGTTCTTGTGCTGTACCTTCTTCTGCTATTTGTGGTACAAGTTTGCCCTGTATTGCCTCTTGCAGGATACTCTTTTTGAGACTTTCCTTTATTGTAGTATTCAATTCATCTAACTGGTTCTGAACTTTACTGTATTTATCTATTTGTGGTAGTAGTCCTTCTAACTTTAAAACAATTCGCTTTTGTTCTGTTAGAGAAGGAAAAGGCAACAACAAACCTTTCAAGCGATTAGCAGAAAGCCCCGGCATGGCTGTACCAACAGAAGCTAAATTATTACTTTCTTTCAGTAGGTAGATGAAATAATACACATATTCACAAATACCAGAAACACATGGGCGCAATCTATGAACGTGATTTTGAAGACAAATATCATAATCTTCATTCCATATTGCAGAACGCCCATAACCTGCACCACCTTCACAAACAAGCAAATCTCCTTTTGTTGCCGAGCAAGTCTTGATTTCTTCGTCAGTAAAATTCATAACCTTTACATTATCAAGGACAAAGTGTCCCCAATATAGATTAGAGGTCGTTATGAACTTTTGTGGAGTTCCACCACCTTTATTGCTACTACTCTGTTGCTTTCCACTTGTATGGTTGAATATATTGCCTATACGAGTCCATTCCCACCCATTAGGAACATCAAATGGTATCTCCTCATCAATGCACTTCACCTCCCCCGTAGCAAGCATCTTCTCATAATAGGAATTATCCTCACCACGGTAAATAATAGATGCGTTCTTGTCACGCTTGATTTTCTTCTCCTTGATCAAGCGTTCTTTCTCCTGACGAATCTTTTCAAGCAATACGCTTGCAGGTTCATCATTGGGGTCTTGCGGTACAAGTTTTCCCTGTATCGCCCATTGTAATATGCTGTTCTTTAATTGCTTTCCGTTCATTATAATTTTCTATAGTTAGAAATCATTGTCCTTATTTTTCTGCTTCAAGAAGAACTGATAAAGTTTCTTGCCTATTTTATCTTTGGCAAATGTCCGCTCATGCTCAATAGGTATGGTAGATAGCCTTATCTTAGCCACGCCTTTTTTCAACAACTCAAATTGTTGTGGACTTATCTTGAATTGAGCTGTAGAACTGATTTCTGTCACTGGAAGGACTATATTGCCAGAGACAATACCTGCCGTTTCAGAACTGCTACCAATCTGAGAACCATAAAGTTTAATAACTTCACCATCGAATGTTTTCAACAACATGGTTGATTCTTTCAGGAAATTCAGTCTGTATGACTTTACGGTTGCGATAATGTAATATGCCGTATCTTGCTTTGCAACGCTATATTTCATGTTACATCCCTCGGCAGCCAAAGGTCGATATGTATATCCAACCGTTTGTGCATTTATATTGATACTGCACATAGTCAGTACAATAGACAAAATGATTTGTATTCCAATATTACTTTTCATAATTATGCTATAAAATTGAAATGTCCTTATTTTATTGTTGTTACTCAGCTTCGTCCAACAATTTGTCAAGTTGCGCTTGCAGTTCTTCACGCTTTGGCAAATAGAGTTGGTAACGTGCTACAAACAATTGATTGGTTATACCCTCCAAGGCATACTCCATCAAAAGTTCATCTTTTCTTGCTCCCAAAACTATGCCAATGGGTGGATTATCGTCAGGTTGACATACTTCTGTTTTGAAATAGTTCAAGTAGAGGTTCATCTGCCCAATATCACCATGCTTTATCTCTGCTCGCTTCAAATCAATCAACACATAGCATTTCAAGATACAGTGGTAGAATACCAAATCCACCTTGAACTGTCGGCTTCCTATCTGCATGGAGTATTGCCTGCCCACAAATGCAAAACCACGTCCCATTTCCAAAAGAAACTGCTCCATGTGGTCTTTAAGAGCCTTTTCCAAGTCACTCTCCTTATAGCGTTTCTGTTTGGGAAGTCCTGCAAATTCAAGCACGAAAGGGTCACGGATGATGTCTTGCGGAGTTTGTACTTGATGCCCCTCGTTTGCCAATGCAAGAACTCCTGCCTTGTCTGTGCTTAGTGCAAGTCGCTGAAACAGACAACTTTTCATCTGCCTTTTCAGTTCTCGAACTTTCCAGCCTTCCTTAATACATTCATTAAAATAGAACTTCATTTCGAGAGAATTATCACACTTTAGTAGTTCATAGTAATGGCTCCATGTCAATTTTGGGGACGCTGTCCCCAAAATTGGAAAAGCCAAATAGAACTTACGCATATAAGTGAGATTAGTACGGTTGAACCCCTTGCCATTTCTAATAGTCAAATCTTTTGAAAGATTCATGAGCAAATGTTTTCCATACTCTGCTCTATCTTTACCTTTAAGCTCAAACTCCACAATGTATTTACCTGTCTGCCAGTTTGCTTCAAGCAATTCTGTATTGACAGCATTGACCGCTTTTGACTTCGCCTCACCCCATAGTGCGGTTATGTTGTCTATCAACTTCTGATAGGCAGCATCATTTATGTTTGTCAAACCTTTATTCTCCATGCCAATCTTTTAGATTTGTGGAACACCGTCCCACATTTTACAATTCGTCCACATTTATATTTATCCCCAAGATACGCTGTATCTCAGCCAATGTCTTATCAATCTCATGATCAAGAGCCTTGCGCTTCTTGAAATAGTCGGCAAGCAGTTCGGCAGGAGGCAAAATCTCCTCATCCTCTTTTGGGAACTTACATAAGTCGAAGTTGCAATCAGAATCAATCAACTCTTGTACAGGATAGCAGCGTGATTTCTCATCTCCATCGGCAATGATAATCTCCTTGCGGTCGTTCCACCATTCACGGATAGGATCGCAATGCTCCGACTTCATCGATTTTGTCTTGGAAAAATGCTTGTACCCCTCTGGCATATCCAAACGGTAGAACCACGTTTCCTTTGTAGAATAACCTTCTGGAGCACCATCCGCACTGGTATTGTCGAAGAACAAAATGTTCGTGGCAATCGAAGTGTAAGGTGCAAAGATACTGCCAGGCAAACGGATAATGGTGTGCAAGTTGAAATCCCTGAGCAACTTTGTCTTAATGGCAATCTTTGTGTTATCTGCTCCAAAAAGGAAACCATCAGGAACAATGACAGCAGCACGGCCATTTTTCTTCAAGCGATACATGATAAGCACCATGAAGAGGTCAGCAGTCTCGCTACTGCGCATATCAGAAGGAAAGTGAGATTTCACGTCGGCCTTTTCATTACCTCCGTATGGTGGATTCATCAAAACAACATCAAACTTGTCTCCATCTGTATAGTTGAGTACATCTTTTGTAAGCGAATTATCGTGATATACCAATGGCGTGTCAATACCATGCAGTAACAGGTTTGTCACACATAGCATATACGGGAATTGTTTCTTTTCTATGCCAAATACAGACTGATTGTACTCTTTGCGGTCTTCGGCAGTCTTTACCTTTTTGTCCAATTCACCCAACCAACTTGTGATGAAACCTCCTGTACCACAAGCGAAGTCTGCCATTTTCTCACCAATCTGCGGATTGACGATTTCTGCCATAAATTCTGTTAAGGCTCTTGGGGTATAGAACTCACCAGAGGAACCAGCCGACTGCATTTCTTTAAGGATAGTCTCGTATATCTCACCGAAAGCATGACTCTCTTCATAGTCACCAAGGTTCAGTCCGTCAATCACGTTCAGCACCTGGCGGAGCTGAACACCATCTTTCATATATTGGTTGGCATCCTCAAATGTGGTCTTTACTATTGCCTGACGAATTGGGGTGTCAGGTGTAACCTCTATGTTTTTGAGTTCAACAAACAAGGTGTTGTTGACAAACGAAAGCAGCTCGTCACCTGTCAAGGCATTGCCGCTTCCATCATCATGTGCCCAGTTGCGCCAACGGCATTCTTCTGGAATAATTGACTTGTAATCATCATCGTCCAACTCCCAATCATTCTCTTTCTCGTCATATACTTTCAAGAACAGCATCCACGCCATTTGTTCTATGCGTTGCGCATCACCGTTGATACCGGCATCATTGCGCATGATATTGCGTACTCGTTTTACGAAATTAGATAAACTCATTTTATATTGTTTCTTTTTATGCTATATTATATATTGATTGCTCCAACTCTTTTACGGCCTTCAGATACTCTCTCTTGCCACCGAAGAACTTTACTATATTTGCCTTAGAGCCCAATCGGCGGAAAGGATCGTTTTCAAGCACAGTGAGACTTTCAAGTTCAGAAATGCCTTCTTCCATGTACTTCTCCAGCAAATTCTCAAGTACCAGCCGTGCCTGCTCACCATACTTGGTAAATATATCACGCTTTTTCACTTGCTCAGCACGTTCCCGCCTCGTCAGGGTCTTCTTTCCGTATGCGATATGGCAGATGAAATCAAAATCATCCACATTGCTCATTTCCTGTGAAGTTTTTAATTCTGCAAGATCTATGCCTCTTTCTTTCAGCATATCAGCAATGTCTGACTTTTTCTTTATTTCATTCCATTTGGAGGTAAATGTATCAATGGTAGCAAACGAATCAAGGATATTCTTCTTCGTGTAGTCGGTAATACTCTCCGTGCGAAGCAGCTTGCCATCGGCATCGTAAACGGACACTACCTTATTGACAACCATTACCTGGCAGCCATCTTTATCTACAAGAGGCTTTGGACGAGTGATAGGATCACCAACTATTGGCGGTGTATCATCTACAGGCAGAACTGGAGTTTTTGCCTCTCTGGACTTTATAGGATAATCGGGATCCATCTCGATAGGTCCGTCCCAATCTGGGTCAGCAAACAAGCGTGTTACATTTCGAAAGTCCATCACCGTGAAATTGGTCTTTCCCTCATTCTCACGAAGACGGGTTCCGCGTCCTATAATCTGCTTAAACTCCGTCATGGAACCAATCTGTTGGTCAAGCACTATCAGCTTTACCATCTTGCAATCCACACCGGTAGAAAGCAGTTTGCTGGTCGTTGCAATGACTGGATATTCCGAAGATACTGAAATAAAGTAATCCAACTTGCTTTTACCATACTCATCGCTACCTGTTATGCGAACCACATAGTCAGGATTTTTCTTGCACATATCAGCATTGGCATTGGTCAATGCCAGACGCATACGCTCCGCATGTGTTTCATCAGCACAGAACACTATGGTCTTAGCCATGCGGTCAGTGCTTTTCAGATAGTTGGTTATCTCTTGCGCAACTTCCCTTATACGGTCTTCTATAATAATGTTATAATCATAGTCACTGTTGTTATAAATGCGGTCTTCTATCTCGTTGCCGTATATATCCTTTTGTCCCTTTGTCGGTCTCCACTCATCGCCAATGTTGGTTGTGATGTTGATTACCTTGAAAGGAGCTAGGAAACCGTCCTCAATTCCGTTTTTAAGACTATATGTATATATAGGCTCACCAAAGTAGCCAATACTTGACTGGTACTTTGTTTCTTTTGGTGTTGCTGTCATACCTATATGAGTAGCCGAAGAAAAGTATTCCAAGATGTTTCGCCAGTTGCTATCATCCTTTGCGCTACCTCTATGACACTCATCAACGATAACAAGATCAAAATAGTCTGGATTAGGAAACAACTCCTTATAGTTTTTGGCATCATTCTGTCCAATCAACTGTTGATAGAGTGCAAAGAACACTTGATAAGACCCCAATTCTTCCAAGTGGTTCTTGTCTTTTGAGTAGTCTATCTTGTGCGTTACCTTTTCTAATGGTTTGAAGTCTTGCTGTATGGATTGATCAACCAATATATTGCGGTCTGCAAGATACAACACTTTCTTCTTCAAACCACTTTTAAGTAAACGCCATACAATCTGAAATGCAGTATATGTCTTGCCAGTGCCAGTTGCCATGACAAGGAGCACACGGTTTTGTCCTCTCGCAATAGCATTGACAGTGCGGTTTACTGCATTGCGCTGATAATATCGTGGCGGGAATATATTCTGACCAGTGCAAAAAGGCTGCTTTATGATAGCCAGCTCTTGTTCGTTAAGTCCGTTTCCATCGTTAGCCTCATTTTTATATCTTTCGATAAGTTCTTCTTTTGTTGGAAATTCGTCCATAGCAAAAGTGCGTTCCTTGCCTGTCAAGAAGTCATGTTCGGCAAACCCTTCACCATTTGAACTGTATGCAAATTTCACATCAAGCATTTGGGCATAGGTCATGGCTTGTTGCAATCCATGTGAAACAGAATGATTGGCATCCTTTGCTTCTACAATAGCAATGGGTGTTGCCTTATTTGCATAAAGTACATAGTCGGCAAACTTCGGTTTCTCTCTATGCACAAGATTACCATGAAGGCTAATTTTACCGTCAGTAAATTTAACCTTCTGTTCCATGAATATACTATCCTTTGACCATCCCTTGCTTGTGATGGCTTCGTTGATATAGCGGAACTTGACATCCTCTTCTGTTAAATCTTTGCTTATGCCCATATTCAAATAATATTTTATTATCAGAAGTTCTACAACATACTTGCCAAGATATCTTTTATCTTATCTTGTTTTGTTTCATAAATTCACTGAATTTAGCTGCAAATATACATTAAATTATGCGATAATCATTATAAATTAAGCTATTTTATGTAAATTATTCCAATATAGCGATTGTTATTTCGTGTAGTTATTGTATCTTTACTGCTGAGAAGAGTTGTTTGACAGCAAACGTATGCATATTGCAGAAATTGGGACTGTTGCCAAATCATTATCTCTATTGAGGTAAAAGACTCATAATTCGTTCATTTTAAACTATTTAGCAGATTTCAGCGTGTTTTTTTGAGAAAAACACAGAAAGTATTGAGCAAAAAAGCATTTTTTCGGTTCAATGCTTGGGGATTTCAATCTTTATTCATAACTTCGCCATCGATGCGGAAGAAATTACGTCCCGACGTAGCATCTGATACATCGCGACGTAACAACAACTGCGTCACGACGCAGCATCAGATACGTCGCGACGAAAATGAGGGTACTAATTCTCACTATAACAATATATGGCAATTCCCGGCGCTTTTCCGAGAATTGCCATACGTACTTTTACGCTGAGTATCAACCATTTGCACATACAATATGGCAATATAGCAATTAAAACAACGCATTCAAACTTTTTTTTTATTTTTTCTTCACCAGTCTAATGACATATCCAGACCAAAGGCACCATACGGCAAGTATTCCCATCACGAAGATAAATATATATGTAGCAATACTACCTATGAAGATTCTACCGCTATGAGCCTCCAGAGCCACATTCCATAATGACATGGGCAGTTGGTTCATATAAGCGGGTTGTGGCGCAAAGTCGGTTCCTTCATTATACTCAGCAATGACAGGCGTATCAGAGAAATCCTGGCTCATACCTGCTATCGCCTTTTTTCCGAATGGTGCGCCACCGTTCTTTAAAGCAGCTTTCCCGGTAGAATAATCAATGGTTGTCCCCTTTACTCTATCCCAAACAAAGAGACCACTAAACGAACCGCAATACCATTTGCCATCTTTGCTTTGCTGAAGGACATTCAATCCCATAACACTGACTGGTGGAGTATTGGAGATGGACTCCAATTTTCCGGTCTGGAAATTCACGGAAAAGAAACCATCCGAAGTTGACAAGAGCCAGTCACCGAACTTTTCATCATAACGCACCACACGGAGTTTGTCATTCCAAGGGTTCTTGCTATGAAGCGTCGTCCCAGGAATAGACGGCATCTTGTTCAACACCAAGGCTATCATCACAGGTGGACGAAGGCACCAACCTGTCAGGGCTATCAACAAAGTAAGCATGATGGTATATCGGCCTATTTTGTCATGCCATTGTAGCGAAAAGCGAAGCAACCTCTTCTGTTTAGGCTTTAACCAGAAGATAAGACCTGAGATGCAGAGCAACACCAGGATTATGGCAATGCCATCTACGATGAGTTTACCTATGCTGCCAAACAACTCTCCACTGTGAAGCAGCCATATCGTACGAAAGACTGTAACCTTCCCATCATACTCCTTTGGCATAGGCAATTCTATCCGTTGGAAGTTCTGATAAGGTGGCAAGGAAACATAAGCATAGGAGCGGCTGAGAACCAAAAGCGTATCTCCATGAGCAGAAATGTCGCTCAACTTCTCTTCCGGCTCTGTCGGAAGAGTTACGCTTTTCCATATTTTGTGACTCCCCAACCGGTAAAGTGCAAATGGAGATACCGACCAGACAGAACCATCATCCGTTCTGATAACATTTCTTATCTGTCGGCAGTCTGCTCCTGCTGGAATCCCCTTATTAAAGTCCTTGAATGTGGATGCTGTAGAATCCGTTTGCCAGATTCCCCCGTTTCCATACAGCAATATGGCATCATCCAAAGCAAGCGTTCCTCTCAGCAACCCGCCATTCCAATTCTTGAATTCATAGCGGCTTGGCAGATATTTTCTGCTCACGTCCACATCTTTGATAAGCGAACGGTGGTTGAGCAAAATACCCGACAAGCAGAACATCAGTATGAAAAAACTCATACCGATGCCTAACCATTTATGTTGTTTTCTCCAAGTTATTTTCTTATTTAGCATATTCATAATCATTATTACTATCTTGAATCAGGCTGCAAAGGTACATATTTCTAAGAAGGTATGCAATACCTAAAAATAATGATAATGAGGATGCTATTACAGCCATTGCACTAAGAGTTTGGTTAGCATGTTTAAGGCAAGAACTCATAAAATGCTCATTTTAAGCTATTTGGAATCTTTAGTATGATTTTTTCCTTAAAAAATTTGGTAGTTTCAAATTTTCGCCTTATCTTTGCACCCAATATCAGAAAATTCTCGGGGTTGACTGGATTTGACGGCGAGATGAAATGGTACGTAAGCATGCGGAGGCTCGTTGGCTACCTCCTTAATCCTAGTGAACAAAAAATTAATTGGCGAAAATAACTACGCTCTCGCTGCCTAGTCGAAGTATAGTAAACTAGCTTTATTCCAGCACAGGGTGCTGGAACGAGACATCGCTCAACGGATGTTGTTCCGAATCTTGTTGATCAAGCGGTGCAGGTAAATCGGAAATAGTTCATGTACGCCTCGTTGCATGGATGAAATTTTAGAGGATAAGGGTATGATTGGTGGTCCAGGTCCTGTCATGCCTCGAAAACCGAAGGCTGGAATAAGCATGTAGAAAGCGTATGGTTTCCTTGTGCGGACGAGGGTTCGAATCCCTCCAGCTCCACCCTATTTGATAGAAACAAAAAACTCGCAGATTCTTTCTTTAGAATTTGCGAGTTTTTATTTTGCTGTTATTGTTTTCTCAAACTTTCACGATACTTCAGAGGTGACATGTGCAGATGCTCTCTTACATATTTACCGAAGAATGAAGTATTGGAGAAGCCCAGTATACCAGAAATCTCCTTGATTGTTTTCGTTGTAGAACGGAGATAATAGGTGATATCTGCAAGCGTATACTCCGTAATCCACTCGATGGCTGTCTTGCCGGAATGGCGCTTGCAGATGATGGAGAGATATTTTGGCGTGATGCAAAGCTGCTGCGCAAAATATTCTACAGGCTGATGCTTGATTTCGCTCTGCTGCAACATCTCCAGAAACTTATCAAAGAAATCGCTGGCACTGGTTCCCAAAGTTTCTTTCGGGAGATCTGTCAGCAAAAGATTGCTCACAGCAAGAAGAGCACTCTTCAGGAGCGTCTCCACTATCTCACGGCGATAAGGTTTCCACGAACTGCGGTCGTTGAACTTCGGATCCAGACAGAGGCGCACCAAGTCGGTAAACTTAGAATAGAATACCATATCCACCTCGTTCATCTTCAACACCGAAACCTTGCTCACATACATGGCACGGTTCCATACCGAGATATGAGAACGAAGAATACCAAGCAAGCCGTGATTGCTGACACACATGGCTGTGCATGCAAAATCTTCCGACACCTCTTTGATGTCGAGAATAGAGTTAGGCGGACTGATAAATATATCGCCCTTCTCCACGGTGAGTTCCCGCCCGTTGAGTTCAGCTCTCAGGCTGCCTCTCTGGCAGGATGCTATCATGTTCATCTGGAATCTCATAGGATCGGGGTTCTGCAACACCTTGACATTATCTATAATCAAGATGTCCTCATCCAGATAGCTCGCACTGATTTCTGCACTCTGTGCGAACTCACCTTCTTCGATACGCTGCCTGACGTCCTTCTGTTCTTTCATTAATATGATTTTTAAATTTCTTCACTCTTCGTTCTTCACTCTTCCCTATCAAAAAGCCTCTCTGTATTTATTTTCGTCCTTATCCTCCAACATAGAGAGATAACTCTGATAGCGGCTAGCTGCAATATAATGTTCCTCAACCGCCTTGATTACCGCGCACCCCGGTTCGTGGGTATGGGTACAGTCAGAGAACTTACAATCCTGAGAGAACTTGAAGATTTCCTTAAAATAGCTGGTCAGCTCTTCCTTTTCGATATCAAAGGTACCAAAGCCCTTGATGCCCGGAGTATCAATGAGATAACCACCTTCCGGCAGTTCCAGCATCTCACTGAAGGTTGTGGTATGCATTCCGCTATTATGCGCCTCGCTGATTTCTGCGGTACGCTGCTCTGCATCAGGAATGAGCTGGTTGATGAGGGTTGACTTTCCTACCCCGCTGTTGCCGCTCAACAAAGATTTCTTATCCTTGATAAGAGGTCGCAACAGTTCAACACCTTCGCCTGTAGCTGCCGACAATTCGAGACATTTATATCCGATGGTCTCATAGAGCGTACACATCATCTTCTCGTAATGCAATTCTTCTTCTGAAAGTATGTCACTTTTATTGAAGATGATGATAACAGGCACTCTATAGGCCTCAGCGCCAGCCAGGAATCGGTCGATGAAGGTAGTAGAAGTCTGCGGATAATTCACCGTTACCACAAGCAGCGCCTGGTCTACATTAGCAGCCAGAATGTGACTCTGCTTACTGAGGTTAGGTGATTTACGAATGATATAGTTTTGGCGGTCTTCGATAGAAGAGATAAATGCCGTACCCTCCTGATTGGTAATAAGCTGCACATAATCGCCTACAGCCACAGGATTGGTGCTGCGGATGCCCTTCAATCTGAAATTGCCCTTGATTTTACTTTCAATCAGCTGGCCATCGTCTGTCTTGACGGTGTACCAGCTGCCTGTATTTTTAATAACGAGTCCTCTCATTATCACTTATTAAATAATGTAAGTCCAGAATGATTTAGACTGTCATGATTTCCTTCTCCTTCTCGTCCATCAGGTTTTCGAGCTGCTTGATGTACTTGTCGTGGAGTTTCTGCAAATCGTTCTCAGCATCCTTCTCCAAGTCTTCAGAAAGTCCATCCTTGATAGCTTTCTTCAACTTATCCTTGATTTCCTGGCGCACGTTGCGCACCTCAATCTTAGCACGCTCAGCAATCTTATTACACTGCTTTACGAGTTCCTTACGGCGCTCACCTGTTGGCTGAGGAATACCCAGACGTACGATTTCGCCATTGTTCTCAGGAGTGATACCTACACCACTATCCATAATAGCCTTTTCGATATCCTTGATAGCCTTTTTGTCCCAAGGGCGGATAGCGATAGTACGGGCATCAGGGGTTGTAACTGTAGCTACCTGGTTCAGAGGAACCATACTGCCATAACTATTTACGCGCACACCATCGAGGATGGCTACATTAGCACGACCAGCACGAACATGAGAGAGTTCCTCTGCGAGATACATTGCTGCCATCTCCATACGCTCTGCTGCAGAATTCAAAGTTTCTTTAACGTCTATCATAATTATATGTTTTTATTTTATTAATTCTAATCTTTTCAATTCTTCGCCCACATAGTTGGTGAGTTCTACAAACTGCTGGATAGTGAGCTGTTCAGGGCGCTTGGTCATGATGTCGGTGGTGTAGAAATCCTCGCGTGGTGTTACACCCGGGAACATCTGCTTGAGGCTTACACGGAGCATCTTGCGACGCTGGTTGAAGACTGTCTTTACCAGACGCTTAAACAGTTTTTCATCACAGCCAAGGTCAGTCACCTTGTTACGAGTCATACGGATTACCGCACTCTTTACCTTTGGTGGTGGGTTGAACACATTCTCATCTACCGTAAAGAGATATTCCACATCATACCATGCCTGGATGAGCACACTGAGGATACCATAGGCTTTGTTGCCTGGTTCTGATGCCATACGCAATGCCACCTCGCGCTGAATCATTCCGGTACAGCAAGGAATGAGATCCTTGTAATCAAGCATCTTGAAGAATATCTGCGATGAGATATCGTATGGATAATTACCTGTCAGTACAAACTGCTTTCCATCGAATATCTGGTTCAAATCCATTCTCAGGAAGTCTTCACCGATGATATTATCCTTGAGTGTCGGGAAATTCTCATGAAGATACGCCACCGACTCCGAGTCGATTTCCACTGCCTTGACGGGTCTTGGTTTCTCTACGAGATATTGGGTAAGAACGCCCATACCTGGTCCGATTTCTAGAACAGGTATATCCGGGCAGGCATCCACCGTATCGGCGATGCGCTTTGCTATATTGAGGTCGGTCAAGAAGTGCTGACCGAGATTCTTCTTAGGCTTTACAGCTTTCATATCTTATCTTTATATTATATATTTTGCAAAAATACGATTATTTTTTGAGAATCCACACGAAGTATGCGATTTTTTTTATCTTTTTGGGTAAAAAAGGGAAAGAGCCACTTGTTTCTTAAAAAAAAGGCTATACTTTTAGCCATAAATGGCGCCCAAGCGTTTATTTATGCTAAAAATATGCAGATTCGAACGATATTGTCAATAAAAGTATTATCTTTGCATCTAATTATGGATATAAAGAAGATAGCAAACAACATATGGAAGGTGGCTTTGTCGCTCATTTTGGGTGGCGCCATCCTTTATTGGATGTATCGCGGATTCGACTTCAAGCAAGTAGAAGATGTTCTGCTTCACAAGATGAGTTGGACCTGGATGCTGCTGTCGTTCCCTTTTGGCATCTCTGCCCAGGTGTTCAGAGGATGGAGATGGAAACAGTCGCTGGAACCATTAGGCGAGAAGGCCCGCTCCAGTATCAGCGTCTACTCCATCTTCTTGTCCTATGCTCTGAGTCTTGTAATTCCTCGTGCGGGCGAGTTTGCCAGATGCGGCGTATTGAAGAAATGGGATGATGTTTCGTTTCCGAAAGCCTTGGGTACCGTCGTTACAGAAAGAGCCATCGATTCACTCCTCGTGCTGCTGATTACGGCGCTGGTCTTTGTGATGCAGATTCCGGTTTTCCTCAATTTCTTTGAGAAAACAGGTACGAGCATGGACAGTTTACTCTGCCAGTTTACAGCCACAGGTTACATAGTGACAGCTATCTGTGGCATAGCAGTACTCATCCTTGCTCACTATCTGCTCAAGCGACTCGCTATATATAATAAGGTGAAAGCAACACTGGGAGGACTCTGGCAAGGTATCATCTCGCTGAAAGGTGTCAGAAATGTACCGCTCTACATCGCCCTTACACTGGGCATCTGGTTGAGCTATTTCTTCCACTACTATCTTACCTTCCAATGCTTCGAGGCAACCTCCCATCTCAATCTGATGTGCGGTCTGGTGACATTCATCGTGGGCAGCATAGCAGTCATCGTACCAACTCCTAACGGAGCCGGACCTTGGCATTTTGCCGTCAAGACAATGCTCATACTCTATGGCATTCAGGCAAACGATGCCCTCTTCTTCGTTCTCATCGTACACTCCGTGCAAACCCTGCTTGTAGTCCTTTTGGGAATCTATGCCTGGATAGCACTGGCGTTTACCGGGAAAGTTAAAAGATAAAAGTTAAGAGTTAAAAGGTTAATAGTTGATAGCGGCTACGCCGTATAGCGAGAATGCCCTATAAACTATTAACTATAAATTTTAAATTAAATAAATATGGCTGACATTAAGAATTTGAACCCAGTTGAAATCTGGCGTAACTTTGACAAGTTAACACAAGTTCCACGTCCATCAGGACATTTGGAAAAGATTCAGGCTTATTTGCTCGATTGGGCAAAAGAAGCAGGTGTAGAGGCTTTCCAAGACCCAGCAGGCAACATCGTGATGCGCAAACCTGCTACTCCAGGTATGGAGAACCGCAAAGGTGTTATTATGCAGGCGCACATGGACATGGTTCCTCAGAAAGCACCAGACAGCAAGCATAATTTCGAAACAGACCCTATCGAAACCATCATCGATGGCGACTGGGTACGTGCTAATCATACAACACTCGGTAGCGACGACGGACTTGGCGTAGCTACAATCATGGCGGTAATGGAATCAAAAGATTTGCAGCATGGTCCTATCGAGGGCTTGATTACCGCCGACGAAGAGACAGGCATGTATGGTGCCAACGATCTCCCAGCAGGCGAACTGAACGGCGACATTCTCTTGAACTTCGATACCGAGGTTTGGGGCGAGTTCGTTATCGGTAGCGCTGGCGGTATCGACATCACAGCAACTCTCGATTATAAAGAGGTAGAAACCGACAAGGAAGATGCTGCCGTTAAGGTAACCCTCAAGGGATTGAAAGGCGGTCACTCCGGTATCGAAATCAACGAAGGCAGAGCGAATGCCAACAAGTGCATGGTTCGTTTCGTGCGTGAAGCTATTTCAGAACTCGATGCCCGTCTAGCTTCATGGCAGGGCGGCAACATGCGCAATGCCATCCCATTCCAGGCTGAGGTTGTTCTGACCCTGCCTAAGGAGAACATTGAAGCTTTGAATGACCTGGTAGCAGACTGGAAGGACGAAATCTGTGATGAGTTCGAAGGCATTGAAACAACTGAGAACATCGAGTTCTTCGCTGAGAATGTAGAGACTCCAAAGATGCAGGTTCCTGCCGAAATCCAGGATAATCTTGTAGATGCAATCTACGCTTGCCACGATGGCGTATTGCGTATGGCTCCATCTATGCCTGAAATCGTAGAGACCTCTTCAAACCTCGCAATCGTTGAGATTGGTGACGGCAAGGCTGCCATCAAGATTCTGGCCCGTTCCAGCCACGAATACTACAAGATGTATCTTGCCACAATGGTAGAGAGCTGTTTCAACATGGCAGGCATGAAGGTTGAATTCAGCGGCAGCTACATGGGATGGAACCCTAACCCTAAGAGCGACATTCTGGAACACGTATTGAAGGTTTACAAAGAGCAGAACGGCACAGACGGTAAGGTACAGGCTGTTCACGCAGGTCTGGAGTGCTCTATCATCCTGAGCAAGTATCCTAACCTCGATGTCGTATCATTCGGTCCTACTCTTCTTAGTCCTCACACAGCCAATGAGCGTTGCCAGATCAGTTGCGTTGCTCCTTTCTGGAACCTCGTCAAGCAGCTCCTGACAGAGATTCCTGCAAAGTAAAAAATGGGGAACGAAATTACAAAAAGATTAAAAAAGAAAGCCGAGAGTGAAAATTCTCGGCTTTTTTGTTCCAGTTTTCAAAAGAAATCATTACCTTTGCAGTCGATTTCGCAAGTCTTGTAAAATCTCTGTAGCAGATTATACAAATTCACTTGCATAAGTTTCATTAAAATAACACCAAAATGGACGATTATCACGCGGAGAACAATAATGAATTGTAAGGCGTGGAGATTCAGCAACGATGAAGCCTTTCAGTAGGCCGTACCCAAGCGCTAGTCTCCATACCCCAAACTTTTATTATGTGGAGATTAGCAAACTATGAAGACTTATTGGAATATAGACAAGAATCTGACTGTACTCAATGAGTGGCAGCCAAACTGCTGGATACAAGTAACATGTCCAACTGATGAAGACCAGCGCTTGCTGGAAGAAGAATTCAAGATCCCTGATTATTTCCTCTCGGATATCAGCGATACCGATGAGCGTGCCCGCTATGAATATGACGATGGCTGGATGCTCATCATCCTCCGTATCCCTTATGTCAAGGAAATACGCAGCCGTACCCCATACACCACCGTGCCTCTGGGTATCATCCATAAGCGCGATGTTACCATCACCGTATGCTATTATGAAACCAATATGATGATTGATTTCGTAAGCTACCAGCAGAAGCGCAGCGAGGGGTTCACCGACTATGTAGACATGACCTTCCGTCTCTTCCTGTCATCAGCGGTTTGGTATCTGAAGCGATTGAAACAGATCAATTCGCTCATAGAAAAGGCAAAACGAAACCTCGATCATGGTGTGAACAATGAGAGCCTGATTGGCCTGAGCCGCCTGCAGGACTCCCTTACCTACTTCATCACCTCTATCCGAGGCAACGAGAATCTCCTGTCTAAGTTGAAGTTCAAGCTGCAGGTGGACGAACTTGATGCCGACCTCATCGAAGACGTAAACATCGAGATGACACAGGCACGCGAAACTACAAGCATCTACTCCGACATTCTGGAGTCGACGATGGATACCTATTCGAGCATCATCAACAACAACATGAATACCACGATGCGTACCCTGACCAGTATCAGTATCGTCATGATGTTGCCTACGCTGATTTCCTCATTGTTCGGTATGAACTTAATCAACGGTATGGAAGACAGCCATTACGGATTTGCCATTGCCCTGGTTATCTCCGTGCTCGTTTCTGCACTTTCATGGGGCTTCCTCAGATACAAGCGCCTGCTCTAAGCATATACCACTCTGATATGCATTAAGTAGCCCGAAAGAGCCCATAAAACGATGATTAGCAAGAAAAAGGCAATTATAAATACAAAAAAAATTAAAAAATCGAATATCATGGCATGATATTCGATTTTTTTTTTTAAGTTTGCAACTTATTAATAATATAATTTTGTATGGGGTCGAATTGCAGATAAGCGACTACCGGCCCAAGAAACTCGAATCATAAACTAAACAAAGTGACATGATGGACTCTCAAGAAAAAGCTCTGTTGCAGCAGAGCACCCTGGAAGACCCTGCCAAGAAGGCTTATGCCACCAAGCAGGAAGTGCTCGAAAGAGTAAAGGAAATCGCTCATAGCAGCGAAAATCCAAACAAGGAGGAACTCGACCTACTCAAGACAACTTTCTACAAGATTCATCTCGCAGAAAGAGACGCACAGATGAAAGAGTATCTCGCAAAAGGCGGTGACCCAGAGAAGTATATCCTTCTACCGGATGACACCGAAGAAGCCTTCAAGGCTGAGATGCAACTCATCAAGGAGAAAAGAGCCAAGATCTTCCTGGCACAAGAAGAAGAAAAACAAGATAATCTCCGCAAAAAAGAGGAAATTATCGAAAAGATAAAGGCCATGACCACCTCACCGGAGGAGGCCAACAAATCATATCAGGACTTCAAGGCCTTGCAGCAGGAATGGAAGGAAATCAAGAACATCCCTGCAGACAAGGCAAACGAGGTATGGAAGAACTACCAGCTCTATGTAGAGCAGTTCTACGACATGCTCAAATTGAACAGCGAAGCCCGCGAATATGACTTCAAGAAGAATCTTGAAGCCAAGACCAAACTCTGCGAGGCTGCAGAGAAACTCAATGAGGAAGAGGATGTTATTTCTGCCTTCCACCAGCTTCAGGACCTCCACCAGCAATATCGTGAGATTGGTCCTGTTGCCAAGGAGTTGAGAGAGCAGATTTGGGAGCGTTTCAAAGCTGCCAGCACTGTTATCAACAAGAAGCACCAGCAGCACTTCGAAGACCTGCGTGCCAAGGAAGAGGAAAACCTCGCCAAAAAAACTGCCCTCTGCGAAAAGGTAGAGGCTGCCAACCAAGGAGAATACAAGACTGCCAAGGACTGGGAGAAGGTTACCCAGGAAATCATAGAGATTCAGAAAGAGTGGCGCACTATCGGTTTTGCCCCTCAGAAAATGAACGTCAAGATTTTTGAGCGTTTCCGCATCGCCAACGATGAATTCTTCAACAAGAAGGCAGAATTCTTCAAAGGACTGAAAGATACCTACTCTGCCAATCTCGAAAAGAAACAGCAACTCGTAAACAAGGCAAAGGAACTGGCTGACAGTACAGACTGGAAGAAAACTGGCGACAAACTCATCGCTCTCCAGAAAGAATGGAAGAAGGTAGGTACCGTACCTCACAAACAAGGCGAATTGCTCTGGAAGGAATTTCTGGATACCTGCAACAAGTTCTTCGAAGCCCGCAACAAGCAGAATGCCGGTTCACGCAGCGAGGAACATGCCAATCTGGACAAGAAGCGCAACATTATTGCCCAGCTCAAGGAACTTGTAGTTGCAGAGATTTCAGACAACGATTTCCAAAAGAAGCTCAAAGATCTTGCCAAGCAATACAGTGCAATCGGACACGTTCCTTTCAAAGAGAAAGACAAGGTCTATAAAGAGTATCATGAGGCTATCGATGCAGCCTACGAGAAACTTCATGCCACCAACGCAAAGCGCCACTTCGACAACTTCAAGAACAACTTGAAGAATGTTGCCAAGGAAGGCGGCAATGCACTCGGCAATGAGCGTGGCAAACTCTTGCGCCGCTACGACCAGTTGCGCAGCGAGATTACTACCTACGAGAACAACCTCGGTTTCTTCAATACGGCCAGCAAGAAGGGCAACAGCCTGGTAGAAGAAATGAACCGTAAGATTGAGAAACTCAAGGCTGACCTCGAAATGGTAAAGCAGAAAATCAAGGCTATTGATGCCGAGAAGAAATAAATACAATAAACCCCAGGGCGAAAGCTCTGGGGTTTATTGTTATGAATACTCCATAAAACAGAATTCCTATAAACAAAAAAAACACCTTTCATTACTGAAAGATGCCTTACCGTATGAGTTGGGATACCCGGACTCGAACCAGGAATGACAGGACCAGAATCTGTAGTGTTACCATTACACCATATCCCAAACTTAAAATAGAACTTTTTGATTGTTGGGATACCCGGACTCGAACCAGGAATGACAGGACCAGAATCTGTAGTGTTACCATTACACCATATCCCAA
>OGGT01000488.1_pt1 | contig 20707 bp, 15 predicted proteins | sample 1571311 | NCBI WGS metagenome assembly OGGT01 (sample SAMEA2581931, study PRJEB24529) | metagenome | biome: Human gut stool | place: China | collected 2011
CCCCGCCGTTGGAGGAATAGCCAAAGGACAGATCGTGCGTGAGATAGACGCGCTCGGAGGATATATGGGTCTGGTGACAGACGCGGCATCGATACAGTTCAGAATGCTCAACCGGGGCAAGGGACCTGCCGTATGGAGCCCGAGGGCACAGTGCGACCGGGAGAAGTTCATCTGGCAGTGGAGACACGTGCTCGACTCCGTTGACAACCTCGACATATGGCAGGACCAGGCTGAGGAACTGATTGTCAGGGACGGACACGCCGAAGGTGTGCGCACGATATGGGGAGTGGAGCTGCACGCCCGCTGTACAATCATAACGGCGGGGACATTCCTCAACGGACTGATGCACATCGGACGGCACAAGGTTCCGGGCGGACGCTGCGCCGAACCGGCGGTACTTCATCTCACGGAAAGCATAACTCGCCACGGCATAAACGCCATGCGCATGAAGACGGGGACGCCTGTGAGAATAGACAGACGGAGCGTTCACTTTGAGGACATGGAAGAGCAGCCGGGCGAGAACGGACACCACTGCTTCAGTTACATCAGCGACCGGCGTCCTTTAAAACAGCTTTCCTGCTGGACATGCTACACCAACAAGGACGTGCACGACACGCTGCGGTCGGGGCTGGCGGACTCTCCCCTCTTCAACGGACAGATACAGAGCACCGGTCCGCGCTACTTTCCCGGACAAGGACCAGCACCCGCTCTTTCTCGAACCCGAAGGCGAGGACACGAACGAGATGTATCTCAACGGATTCTCCTCAAGCATGCCGATGGACATACAGATAGAGGCTCTCAGAAAGATTCCGGCACTGCGCGACGTGAAGGTCTACCGCGCCGGATACGCCATAGAGTATGACTACTTCGACCCTACGCAACTCTACCCGTCGCTTGAATCGAAGATAATAAAAGGTCTTTACATGGCAGGACAGGTGAACGGCACAACCGGATATGAGGAAGCCGGAGGACAGGGAATCATCGCCGGCATCAACGCCGCGCTCGCCTGCGCAGGCAGCGACCCTGTGGTGCTCAAACGCGACGAGGCTTACATCGGCGTGCTCATAGACGACCTGACCACCAAAGGAGTTGACGAGCCATACCGGATGTTCACGTCGCGCGCCGAATACCGCATACTGCTGCGTCAGGACAACGCCGACGCGCGGCTCACACAGATGGGATATGACCTTGGCATTGTGAAAAGACAGCGTTACGACATTTGGATGAAGAAAAAACAGAACATCGATAAAATCGTTGAATTCTGCAACCGTACATCGGTAAAACCGCGCGAAATAAACGACGCACTCGAGCGTCTCGGAACCGCCCCACTGCGCATGGGATGCAGTCTGGAAGATCTTATATCGCGCCCGCAAATAAAGATGGAGAACCTCAGCGAGATTGTACCGTCACTGAAAGAACTGATTTATTCGATAGACGCGCGACGGGAAGAGACAGTGGAAGCGGCTGAGATATGCATCAAATATAAAGGTTATATAGAACGTGAACGACTTATTGCAGACAAGATGCACCGTCTTGAGAATATCAGGATAAGAGGACACTTCAATTATGCGGAACTGCACGAACTCTCGACAGAGGCGCGTCAGAAGCTCGAAAGGATAAATCCCGAGACACTGGCACAGGCAAGCAGGATTCCGGGAGTGTCACCGAGCGACATCAACGTATTGCTTGTGCTGATGCACCGATAGTTCCACGTGAAACAAAAAGAATAATAAACACATCATAACTTATTGAAAATGAATAACAAAGTATTACTGGCAAACCTGCGCTGCATAAAGGATTGGCCTAAGAAAGGAGTGAACTTCAGAGACGTGACAACACTGTTCAAGAATCCGGAGTGTCTGAGGATAATAAACGACGAACTGTATGAGCTTTACAAAGATAAAGGCATCACGAAGATAGTAGGCATAGAGTCGCGCGGATTCGTCATGTCTTCCGCCATCGCGCTCCGCCTCGGAGCAGGCATCGTATTGTGCCGCAAGCCGGGCAAACTGCCGTGTGACACGGTACAGCAAACATACGCGAAAGAGTATGGCACAGACACAATAGAGATTCACAACGATGCAATCGACGAGAACGACGTGATTCTGCTGCACGACGACCTGCTCGCCACAGGCGGCACGATGAAGGCGGCATGCGACCTCGTGAAGAAGTTCCACCCGAAGAAGGTGTACTGCAACTTCATCATAGAACTGATAAACGAGAATATGAACGGACGCGACGTGTTCGACGACGACATAGAGATAACAACACTTCTGCAAGTGTAACGCACCCACCCCACCAGCCGACTGAAACGCGACACCGACACACTGACGTATCGGAGAACGCGGCTCAACCGGCTGTTTTTAATTTCAGACTTCTCACACGTCACCGATGCCGTGCGACGCGAGAAAAAGTCTTACCACAGCACGGCAGACATTCTACGGCAATACAACAGACATCCTACAGCGCGGAACGTATGCCCTCCGACGAGCGCACGGCACAAGTGCCGGAGCACCAGCAAACACCATCAGGGGCAAGACGGAAGCGGACATGAAACAATTAAGGTTTCACGTGAAACTTTAACACACAAAATCACTCTATATAAACAAGTTACGCATCATGAACAAAGACGAGAAACAGCAGATAACCGAGAGACTGAAGAGCATCGTACTGAGCATGCCCGACAAGCCGGGGAGCTATCAGTTTTATGATGAAAACCACGTCATAATTTACGTGGGCAAGGCAAAGAGTCTGAAGAAGCGCGTATCCTCCTATTTCCACAAGGAGGTAGACCGGTTCAAGACAAAGGTGCTCGTCTCGAAGATAAGAGACATCAGCTACACGGTGGTGAACACTGAGGAAGATGCCCTGTTGCTGGAGAACAGTCTGATAAAGAAATACAACCCGCGCTACAACGTTCTGCTGAAGGACGGAAAGACCTATCCCAGCATCTGCATAACCAACGAATATCTGCCGAGAATATTCAAGACGCGGCAGATAAACCGCAAGTTCGGCACATTCTACGGACCATACAGTCATCTGGCAAGCATGTATGCCATACTCGACCTTATAAAGAAGCTCTACAAGCCACGCACGTGCCGCATGCCTATAACCAAGGAGGGAATAGAGCAGAACAAATACAAACCATGCCTGGAATACCACATACACAACTGCAACGCGCCGTGCACCGGGTGTCAGACATGGGAGGACTACCGCGCCAACATTGAGCAGGCGAAGGAGATTCTGAAGGGAAACACGCGCGAGATAAGCCGCGCCATATATGCGGAGATGATGCAAAAGGCAGCCGAGATGAAGTTTGAGGAGGCGGAAGCGTTGAAACAGAAGTACGTACTCATAGAGAGTTTCTGCGCCAAGAGCGAGGTTGTGAGCCACACCATAACAGACATCGACGTGTTCAGCATAGCCGACGACGACAGCCGCCGCAACGCTTTCATCAACTTCATACATGTGAAAAACGGTGCGATAAACCAGAGTTTCACGTTCGAATACAAGCGGAAGCTCGACGAGACCGACGAGGAACTGCTCCTCACGGCGATTCCGGAGATACGCGAACGGTTCGGCAGCAAGGCTTCGGAGATAATCGTCCCGTTCGAGATGAGCTGGAAGATGCGCGAGGCTACGTTCATTGTGCCGCAACGGGGCGACAAGAAGCACCTGCTCGAACTGTCGGAGATGAACTGCCGACAATACAAGTTCGACCGTCTGAAACAGGCAGAGAAGCTCAATCCGGAGCAGAAACAGACGCGGCTTATGAAGGAACTGCAGCAGAAACTGCAGATGAAGAAGATGCCATATCACATAGAGTGCTTCGACAACTCCAACATATCGGGCACCGACGCCGTTGCCGGATGTGTGGTGTTCAAAGCCATGAAACCGTCGAAAAAGGACTACCGGAAGTACAACATACGCACCGTCTGCGGTCCGGACGACTACGCCTCGATGCAGGAGGTGGTGAGACGACGCTACGGACGCATGAGCGAGGAGGGCGAACCCCTGCCCGACCTCATCATAACCGACGGCGGAAAGGGTCAGATGGAGGTGGTGCGCAAGGTGGTGGAGGACGAGCTCGGACTCGCCATACCCATCGCCGGACTCGCCAAGAACGACCGTCACCGCACCAACGAACTGCTCTATGGATTCCCGCCACAGGTGGTGGCGCTGAAGACCGACAGCGAACTCTTCCACGCCCTGACGAAGATTCAGGACGAGGTACACCGCTACGCCATCAGCTTCCACCGCGACAAAAGGTCGAAACACGCGCTGCACAGCGAGCTCGACAACATCAGCGGAATAGGAAAGAAGAGCGCGGAGGCACTGCTGAGGCGGTTCAAGAGCGTGAAGCGCATACGTGAGGCGGACATCGAGGCGATAGCGGAGGTGGTGGGAAAGGCGCGGGCTGAGGCTCTGAGACGCCATTTCGACAACGCGCAGTGAGCAACCTGTACATAGTTGACATATCTCAACTAAAAAGCCGTAAATGTTAAATCAAACGTCCTCAAAACCCGCATATTTGCGCCCGACAGTCCCATCGGCTGCAAATAACGCCAAAATACGCACTTTCAATAACCCTTTGACTATCAACATATTACACCTCACCTCCTCCCCATCACCCCTTCTCACCCTCTCCATCACCCCTTCTCACCCTCTCCAAACACACTCTCTAACCTTCCCAAAGAGCCTTTCTCACCCTCCCAAAGAGCCTGTTCCGGCTCGCCAAAGAGCCTGTAACGTGAGCTAAAAGATGCTGTCCTATACATCCGTGAGCACATCTCTGTCATCAAAAAGGGCTTTTCGGACAATTTAAAGGCGTCTGACGCGATATCTCACACATATCCCTACAATAACCCATAGGGGTAAAAAGAAAGCCGCAGACGCTAAAATTCAAATTCCGAAAGGTAAATTGCAGCAGATTTTTTAAGTTAAAATCACGCCGTGTGAAAGTGATGTTTCCGGAACAATGTGCTGTATTCTATCGTATGACAATCAGGAAACACCATCCTACCAACGCTATCAGCAAAAGGAGAGACGCAAGATTTTGCGTCTCACAAGGGGGTATATGAGATTATTGTCAAGCACATTATTGCATGAGTTTATCGCTATAAGAAGGACGGGAGACGCAAGATTTTGCGTCTCTACTGGGCTCGCGCCATTGAGTGAATGATGAGGGGTTAAAGGCAATATGCGCTGCCTGCGAAAGTAGAGACACAAAATCTTGCGTCTCACAAGGGAGTATATGCGATTATTGTCAAGCTATTATTGAATGAGTATATTGCTATGGGAAGGACGGGAGACGCAAGATTTTGCGTCTCTACTGAGCTCGCGCCATTGAGTGTATGATGAGGGCTTAAAGGACAATATGTATGCCTGCTAAAGTAGAGACGCAAAATCTTGCGTCTCACAAGGGGGTATATGCGATTATTGTCAGCATATTATTGAATGAGTGTATCGATATGGGAAGGACGGGAGACGCAAGATTTTGCGTCTCTACCGGGCTTACGCCATTGAGGGAATGATGAGGGGTATAAGGATGATATGGGCTGGCTGCGAAAGTAGAGACGCAAAATCTTGCGTCTCACAAGCGAATACTGAGCTGATATTAACCACGGATGTTTCTGCCGCACGAATATACATAATGGCTTAATACGTAAAAACGTCATATCCTATGTATATGATTATAACGGTTAAACATCCTTTATACGCCAAAATAAAAGGATGTTTTGCTTTGAACAGAATCCATTTTCCACTATCTTTGCAATATGATAGGCTGCACTCGGGAATTTAAAAGCAAGTTTTCATTCCGCCCGTTTGCACTGTCACAGCAATGACACCGGCGGCAACAGGAATAATGGAGATACATATTCTTTCCCATCGTCAGCATCGCCTGCAAGCAAATAACAGAAGCGCGTAACGCGCCACATAGGATTAAGGAAAATGAAGATAGTAATACAGCGCGTGAGCCGCGCATCGGTCACAATAGACGGTAAGGTGAAGTCGTCAATAGGACGCGGTTTCCTCGTTCTGCTCGGCATCGCTTCCGACGACACCGTTGAAGACGTGGAATGGCTCGTGAAGAAGACCGCCGCACTGCGCGTATTCGACGACGAGAAGGGTGTGATGAACCTCCCCATAACAGCCGTTGACGGCGAGATACTGGTAATCAGCCAGTTCACCCTGATGGCTTCCTACAAGAAAGGCAACCGCCCATCGTGGATACACGCCGCTCCCCACTCCATCGCAATACCCCTCTACGAGCTGTTCTGCAGCCGTCTGGGCGACGCCATAGGCAGACCTGTGGGCACGGGCGAGTTCGGTGCCGACATGAAGGTGGAGCTGCTCAACGACGGTCCTGTGACCATATGCATGGACAGCCGCAACCGGGAATAAAGGCAGGAAAGATAACTTTCTGAACACAAAATGACATCACTCATATGACAGACAACGACATCACACTGCGCGAGGCGCAACGGCTCGTGGACGAGTGGATACACACCTACGGCGTGCGTTACTTCTCCGAGCTCACCAACATGGCTGTACTCACAGAGGAGGTGGGCGAGATGGCACGCATAATGGCACGCAAATACGGTGACCAGAGCTTCAAGGAGGGCGAGAAAGACTCGCTCGGCGACGAGATGGCTGACGTGCTGTGGGTGCTGCTGTGCATCGCCAACCAGACCGGAACAGACCTTACGGAGGAACTGAGGCGCAACATCGAGAAGAAGACGCGGCGCGACAAGGACCGCCACCGCAACAATCCCAAACTGTGACCGTGGCATGACACCCGCCCCGCCCGCAAGGCGCAACATGGCAGAAGACAGAAACATTACGCGGCACTGTGCCCGTGAAACAACGTAAAACCCTTAATATAAAAGAAATATGGACACAAAACATTCCAACTGCGGACATCATCATCATGACGCTCCGAGACAAAACAAATATGAGGAGGCGATGGGCAAATACCGCCTCGATATAGACGACGCGACGGTGAGTGAGGCTGTGCGCACGCTCATAGCCGAGAAAGTGCATGAGAACGACACGCCTGAGGTGAAGCGTTTCCTCATGGGAAGCATCGAGCTTACCACACTCAAGACAACCGACTCGGAGACAAGCGTGCTGGCGTTCACCGAGCGCGTGAACGATTTTGACAGCCAATACCCCGACCTGCCGCACGTTGCCACAATATGCGTCTATCCGTGCTTCGCAAGCGTAGTGAGCCAGTCGCTCGAGGTGGACGGCGTGGAGATAGCCTGCGTGTCGGGCAGTTTCCCCTCGTCGCAGGCTCTGCTTGAGGTGAAGGTGGCTGAGACGGCTCTGGCGATAAAGGACGGCGCGACGGAGATAGACATCGTCATGCCTGTAGGAAAGTTTCTCAGCGGCGACTATGAGGGCGTGAGCGACGAGATAGGCGAGCTGAAACAGGTGTGCGGGGAGCATGCCATGAAGGTGATACTCGAGACGGGCGACCTCGCCACGGCGTCGAACATCAAGAAGGCTTCCATCCTCGCCATGTATGCCGGAGCCGACTACATCAAGACGTCGACGGGCAAGGAGAAGGTGTCGGCTACTCCCGAGGCGGCTTACGTGATGTGTCAGGCAATAAAGGAATACTACGACGAGACTGGCATCCAGATAGGTTTCAAGCCCGCAGGAGGCATCAACACGGTGATGGACGCTGTGATATACTACACCATCGTGAAAGAGGTGCTCGGCGAGAAATGGCTCACCAACAAGTGGTTCCGCATAGGCACAAGCCGTCTGGCGAACCTGCTGCTGAGCGAGCTTGTGGGTGAGGAGACCAAGTTCTTCTGATTATCAAGCGAAAAAGCACTCATATGCATACACTTAAAAACATATTCAGCCTCTTGCTGCTCTTCATATCGCTCGCAGCGGCGGCACAGGAGAATATCAGACCTACGTTCGACGTCAGACTCGAAAGGGAGGTGTCTTCAATAAAGATAGACAACAAGGAGTATGCTGACGTTGTAATAGAGATAGACGCAGACGCATATAAGACCCAAAGCTCCAAGACCGTAGGCTCTTTGGGAGACAGCTACGCATACGGCACATATATAGAGGACGTTGACTACGACGGTGTCAGGATTACCGTAAAAAAGAAAGAAACCGACAAGACTTTATACAAGAAGCGGTTTAAAAAGTCATTTCTCTACGGTCTGCCTGACGGGACAATAAAGGTGGGAAAAGACTATGTGCTTACGCAACTGATAATCTACAAGAAGGACGGAATATGGACGGCATTGCTGAAAGAGAAAGGCATTTATTAAGCCCTTACCGCTCATTGTGCGCCGTTTCCCACTACGTGCTGATGGCAGGAATATGGGTTTGGCTTAATCATTCAGCCTTATACATATAATGAATAACGGGTCCGCGCCGGATGATACGCACGGACCCGTTATTTTTTTTAATGCCGGTCGCCCGGTCTTATGTCAATTGTTACGCTCTATCACGAAGTCGATGTAAGCCGTCAGGGCACGTTTTATACCCTCGTCACTCACCGTATTTTCTATATATTCCATGCATTTGAGGCGCAGCTCCTCCATGCGCCGTTCGGCATACTCTATTCCGCCGTGGCTCTTGGTATACTCCACGAGAGTGTCTATCTCATCCTGCGTCACGCTCTGTTCCTTCACCTTGTATGCCAGCTCGAGCATGGCACTGTCGCCACCGTTGTTCACTGCGTATATGGCTGGCAGCGTGAGCTTTCCCTCCAGCATGTCGTTGCCGGTGGGCTTCCCTATCTCCGGCGAGTCGTAATAGTCGAAGATGTCGTCGCGTATCTGGAATATCATGCCGAGATTGCTGCCGAACGCGCACGCCTTCCCGAACGCTTCGCCAGACACCCCTGTCGACAGTACGCCTATGCCGGCGCATGCCTCGAAGAGCGCGGCTGTCTTCCGGCGTATCACCTCATAATATACCTCTTCCGAAATGTCGCTCCGTCCGATGTTAGACAGTTGAAGTATCTCACCGTCAGACAGCGTTCGTCCCAGTTCGGCAAGATAGCGCACAATCTCTTCAGAATGTGTGAACGACACGTGCAGCAGAGCCGTTGAAAGTATGTAGTCGCCCACCAGCACAGCCACCTTGTTGTCATATGTGGCGTTGACGGATGCCTGTCCGCGGCGTTCTCCGCTCTCGTCCACCACATCGTCGTGCACGAGCGACGCCGTGTGAAGCAGTTCGAGTCCCACGGCAGCGTTCAGAGTAACGTCGGTCACATGTCCGAACGACTTCGCCATGAGCAGTATGAGCATAGGACGCATGCGCTTTCCGGCGCGCCGCCTTATGTGTTCGAGCGCGCTCCCGAGCATGCCGTCCTCATGAGACAGCGAACGGTTGAACAGTTCAATGAAATCGGCAAGTTCTGCCTGTACCGGTTGTTTGATGACTGACAGGTAATCCATACTTATCTGAAATTTGACACAAAATTAATTATTTTATCGGGATTAGTACCATATTTTTAGTAATTTTACGGCAAAAAGCAACCGTCAGGCAACGCCGCAGGCAATACTCCGGCTGTAATACACCAATCGTCCGTACATTCCGGAATAATCCCCCGGCAAAACGTGTTGCTCCATACATCACATAACATAACACCAACCATCATGGACAAACTGTTTCTCATCGATGCCTATGCATTGATATACCGCTCTTACTACGCACTGATAAAGAATCCGCGCATCAACTCAAAAGGATTCAACACCTCCGCCGTCATGGGCTTCGTCAACACGCTCAACGAGATAATGACCAAGGAGCAGCCCACGCATATAGCCGTGGCTTTCGACCACGGCAAGACGTTCCGCGACGAGGCTTTCCCGCAATACAAGGCGCAGAGGGAGGAGACACCGGAGGACATCCGACGCTCTGTGCCGGTGATAAAGGACATCATTGCCGCCATGAACATACCCGCGCTGCAGGCAGACGGCTTTGAGGCGGACGACATAATAGGCACACTCGCCGTCAAGGCGGGCGGGCTGGGGGTGGAGACCTACATGCTCACACCCGACAAGGACTACGGACAGCTCGTACGCGACAATGTGTTCATCTTCCGCCCGCGCCACGGAGGAGGCTACGAGAAGATGGGACCTAAGGAGGTGTGCGCCAAGTATGCCATCGACTCTCCGCAGCGCGTCATCGACCTTCTGGCTCTCATGGGCGACTCGGCAGACAACTTCCCGGGATGTCCGGGCGTGGGCGAGAAGACTGCGGCGAAACTCATAGCGCAGTTCGGCGACGTGGACAACATGCTCGACAATACCGCCGACATCAAAGGCAAGCTCCGCGAAAAAGTGGAGACCGCTGTGGACGACATACGCATGTCGAAGTTTCTCGCAACCATCCGGACCGATGTGCCGATAGACCTCGACCTCGACAGCATGAGACTCGGTGAGCCCGACGAACAGAAACTGCGCGAGATATTCAACGAACTCGAGTTTAAGACGCTCGCGGACAAGATTCTCAACAAATCGAAAAACAATAAAAAAAGTGTTAAACAACAGCTTGATCTCTTTGCAGAAAATCCGACCGACGAGCCGGAAAGTTCTGAAAACGCGAGTTTTGAGACACTTCAGACAACACCACACGAATATTATCTGATTGAGAATGAGGCTGATGCGAGAAAAATTTTTGACTTTTTTTTGACAAAAGAAATTCTCAGTCTGGATACGGAAACGACTTCCACCAACCCAATAGACGCTGAACTGGTGGGTCTGAGCTTCTCTGTCGAGGAAAAAAAGGCATTTTACGTGGCAGTGCCCGACAATCGTGAAGAAGCTCAAAAAATTGTAAATATATTTAAACCGCTATATGAGAACCCCGAGATTCTGAAAATAGGACAGAATCTGAAATACGATCTTGAGGTGCTTCACAACTATGGCGTGAGTCTGGCAGGACCGATGTTCGACACGATGATAGCCCACTACCTCATACAGCCCGAGCTGCGCCACAACATGGACTACATGGCGGAGACTCTTCTCCACTACCGCACCATACACATAGAAGAGCTCATCGGCGAGCGCGGAAGGAACCAGCGGAACATGCGCGACCTGAAACCTGCCGAGGTGTATGAGTATGCCGCCGAGGACGCCGACATCACCCTGCGACTCTACAACGTGCTGTTGCCGAAACTGAAGGAGTGCGGAGCCGAACAGCTGTTCTACGAAATAGAGATGCCTCTCATGCCCGTGCTGGCGGAGATGGAGCTCAACGGCATACGCATTGACACTGAGTCGCTCGCCGAGACATCATCCATACTCACCTCGCGCATGCGCCAGCTCGAGACGCAGATATATGAGGCGGCTGGTGAGGAGTTCAACATCGCGTCGCCGAAACAGGTGGGCGAGATTCTCTTCGGCAAGATGAAGATTGTGGACAAACCCAAGAAGACAAAGACAGGACAGTATGTCACGTCGGAGGAAGTGCTGCAGCAGCTGCGCCACAAGAACCCCATCGTGGACGACATACTCGCCCACCGCGGACTGAAGAAGCTTCTCGGGACATACGTCGACGCTCTCCCGAAACTCATCAACAGACGTACAGGACACATACACACGTCGTTCAACCAGGCTGTGACGTCCACCGGGCGTCTCTCCTCAAGCGACCCCAACCTGCAGAACATTCCCGTCCGAGGGGAGGACGGCAAGGAGATACGCCGCTGCTTCATCCCGGAGGAAGGCTGCCTGTTCTTCTCCGCCGACTATTCGCAGATAGAACTGCGCGTCATGGCGCATCTCAGCGGTGACGAGAACATGGCAGAAGCGTTCCGCCTCGGGCACGACATACACGCCGCGACAGCCGCGAAGATATACAAGGAAGACATTGCCGACGTGACGCGCGACCAGCGCACCAAAGCCAAACGTGCCAACTTCGGCATCATCTACGGCATAACGGTCTTCGGACTCGCCGAGCGTCTGGACATAAGCCGTGCGGAGGCGGCACAGCTGATTGACGGCTATTTCGCGTCGTTCCCTAAGGTGGCGCAATACATGGAGCAGAGTAAGGAGACCGCACGGGCAAAAGGCTACGCGGAGACATTCTTCCACCGCCGCCGCTATCTGCCCGACATCAACTCGCACAACGCCACCGTCCGCAACTTCGCAGAGCGCAACGCCATCAACGCCCCAATACAAGGCTCGGCGGCAGACATAATAAAAATAGCCATGGTACGCATCAGCCGGAAATTCAAAGCCGAAGGAATAAAGTCGAAAATGATACTTCAGGTGCACGACGAACTCAACTTCAGCGTCATTCCGGAAGAAAAAGAGAAGGTGCAGCGCATCGTCCTTGAGGAGATGCAGAACGCCTACCCTCTCAACGTTCCGCTCGTGGCAGACTGCGGATGGGGCGCAAACTGGCTCGAGGCACATTGAGCTTCATCATAAATTTATATCGTCTCCTATAAACAAATATATCCTCATCACAACATAAAACAGCACTTTTATATTATAGGAAGATAAAACTCAGGCATCTTTTCCATCTGTTATAAGAATAGAAAGATGCCTGAGTTGATTTAATATTCCTACATTATAAAAAAACAAGATACTGTAAATACAGTACTCCTTCTCTATTCGATAGCAATATCAGTATTCGCCAGAACCGTTGCCGTAACGTTGTATCCTTCAGGCAACACTGCTTTGGTACCAGGGATAAATATACATGACCACACAAACAATGCTGCGATAAGAAGAAATGACAGTTAAAAAAATAAATCTCTCATAATTTTATATTTACAGCCCCATCAGTCCCTTATGAGACATTCGTAAATTCGACAGAGAAGCGTGTAACTGCAATGCCACATCTTCAGTCTGAGACCATATGTGAGTCCAAAATACAAGATAAAACAAGGTAGTCCAACATTATATCACATGGAGAACCGCGATGCTATCACCGTATACTGTATTGGACTATTCATAGGTTTACGACTGAACGATAAGCATAACGCTTCTTTATAAATCTCAACAAGTAGATACGTGCCTGCACACCTTAGGAAATAAAATTAATGTATATACTTGATAAAAAGATATAAAACAGAAAAAAACATTAACTTTGCACTATAAATAACCTCTCATGAAGAAAATATTCCACATCCTTAAAGGCTTTATCATCGGTTCGGTCACAGGTATCGCGCTGGTGTTGGCAGCATGCCTGCTGTTCACAGACATCACTCCAGCTCGCTTCTTCGACATTCTTGTGGGCGACGGATTAGCGTCCGTAGCCGTCGGATGCCTGTTGTCGTTCGTCGCACTCGCCATCGCCTTCGTGCTGCACATCATTGTGCATGAGGGCGGACACCTTGTCGGAGGACTTCTTACGGGCTACCGCTTCGTGTCGTTCCGCATTTTCAGTCTCACACTCTTGCGTCGCGACGGACGCTACATAGTGCGTCGCTTCAACATTCCTGGCACAGGCGGACAATGCATAATGCTGCCGCCGGAAGGAGACGCCGCCAAGGTGCCGTTCGTGATATACAATGCCGCAGGCGTGGCGGCAAACATATTGCTCACCGCCGCAGCCATACCATACTTCTTCATACACTCCGCAGACAGCGGCATGTTCGCTTTTCTTCTTGCGCTTTTCATCGTTATCGCAGGTCTGTGGACTGCCATTATCAACGGTATTCCGATGAAAATAAACGGCATGTGCAACGATGCGGGCAACATACGGCTCATGCTCCGCGACATGCAAGTGCGACGTCACTTCGTCCTTCAACTGCGTGCTCACGCCTTGTGTCAGAACGGCATGCGTCCGAAAGACTTTCCACCTGAATGGTTCAATATTCCCGACAGCGGCGAAGGATACGGTCTGATAAACGCCGTGACAGACATGTTCGCCGTCGCCAGGGAGATTGACAGAGCCGACTACAGCCGCGCGCACACCATGCTCACTGCCATACGCGACCGCCGCCCCACCCTTCCCGACATGTATGAGAAAGAGATTGACTGCGAGCTTGCGTTCACCTCGCTCATGCTCGGCTACGAAGACGAGGCGCGCGCACTGCTCACCCCCGACCTCACCGCATACATACGCCGCACCGTCTCATACTCATCCTCAAAACCGAGGCTGCTCTGCGCCATCGCGCTGCATCTCGAACACGACAGTCAGAAAGCAGCAACCATACTGCGCGACACAGAAACCCAACGCGACAGATACATCATGCGAGGAGAGGCTGAAGCCGACATATGCGCTATGCGACGCATGTTCGACACCACCACATGAGCGTCTCACGCACACGGCAGCATACGTATAAGCCGCAATTTCACGCATTATTATCACACGCCGTTGCCCCCGTCTCGGAAAAAAGTAGTAACTTCGCAGCCGGATTCAATTAAATACGTATTTAAGAAATGTCATTAAAATGTGGTATCGTAGGATTGCCTAATGTGGGCAAATCGACTCTTTTCAACTGTCTGTCGAACGCCAAGGCACAGGCAGCCAACTTTCCTTTCTGCACCATAGAACCCAACGTGGGCGTGATAACAGTGCCCGACGAAAGGCTCACACGCCTCGCCGAGATAGTACACCCGGGACGCATAGTACCCGCAACATGCGAGATTGTGGACATAGCCGGACTGGTGAAGGGCGCGAGCAAGGGCGAAGGACTGGGCAACAAGTTCCTTGGCAACATACGCGAGACCGACGCCATAATACACGTACTGCGCTGCTTCGACGACGACAACATCGTACGTGAGGGAGGAGCTGCGGTAAACCCTCTTGAAGACAAGGAGATAATAGACACCGAACTGCAGCTCAAAGACCTCGAGACCATCGAGAGCCAGCTCGCCAAACAGCAGAAACAGGCTGCCGTGGGAGGCAACAAGGACGCCAAGATTGCGGTAGGAGTGCTTGAGGCATACAAGGCTGCGCTCGACAAAGGACTGAATGCCCGCACCGTGACCTTCGAAAGCAAGGAGGAGCAGAAGGTGGCGCACGACCTCTTCCTGCTCACCGCCAAACCCGTGCTATACGTCTGCAACGTCGACGAGACAAGCGCGAAGACGGGCAACAGATACTCCGAAGCGGTCGCCAAAGTGGCAGAAGCCGAGTGCGCGGAGATGCTCGTCATAGCGGCAAGGACCGAGGAGGACATAGCCGGACTCGACACCTACGAGGACAAACAGATGTTTCTCGAAGAGCTGGGACTGGAGGAAAGCGGCGTCAACCGACTCATAAAAAAAGCCTACTCACTGCTCAACCTCGAGACATTCATCACCGCCGGAGAGATGGAGGTGAAGGCATGGACCTACCACAAGGGGTGGAAGGCTCCGCAGTGTGCGGGAGTGATACACACCGACTTTGAGAAAGGATTCATCCGCGCAGAGGTTATAAAGTACGAAGACTACATAAAATACGGCTCCGAGGCTGCCGTGCGCGAGGCTGGCAAGCTTGCCATCGAGGGAAAGGACTACGTGGTGCAGGACGGTGACATAATGCACTTCCGCTTCAACGTCTGACCGCCACAATCACCGCGCAGCACAAACGGCGGAAGCCGTCACGCCACGTGATGACCGGAAAACAAACCATACAAACAGCAACTCATGAACTCAAACCTTTCATACATACTGTGGAATCCCGACGACACAGCGTTCCGCATAGGTCCACTGTCAATGCACTGGTATTCGCTGTGCTGGCTGGTGGGACTCCTTCTCGCCTATCTCATCGTAAGAAAACTTTACAAAGAGCAGAAGATAAAGGACGAGCTCTTCGAACCGCTCTTCCTCTACTGCTTCATAGGAATACTCATCGGAGCGCGCCTCGGACACTGCCTGTTCTATCAGCCCGACGTATATCTCTCGTCGTGGACACACTTCGTGGAGATGATTCTGCCCATAGAGTTCAACGGCAACGGCGACTGGCACTTCACCGGATACCGCGGGCTCGCCTCCCACGGAGGTACCTTCGGACTGATGATCGCGCTCTGGCTGTATGTCAGAAAGACCGGACTGAACATCTGGCGTGTGCTCGACAACATCGCAATAGCCACTCCTGCCACGGCGTTCTTCATCCGCATAGGCAACCTTATGAACTCCGAGATAATCGGCAAGCCCACAGACGTGCCATGGGCATTCGTCTTCCAGCAGATAGACATGCTGCCGCGCCACCCAGGACAGCTCTACGAGGCAATCGCATACGCCCTCCTCATGTTCATAGGATGGAGTGTATACCGCCGCCGTCCGCAGCGTGTGGGCACAGGGTTCTTCTTCGGTATGTGCCTCACCTACATCTTCACAGCCCGCTTCCTCATCGAGTTCACCAAAGAGATACAGGAGCCTTTCGAGGCTTCCCTGCCCATCAACATGGGTCAGATTCTCAGTCTGCCGTTCATAGCCATAGGCATCGCCTGCATGGCGGGAGGCAAATGGATGAGGCGTTTAGGCACGGAGAAATGACACCGGAGCATGTTCTGAAAATAAGGAAAACAACAATCTGGATAAGGAAAATAGAGGAAATTTTTCGTAAATTTCCTCTATTTTTATGCCGTTAAGAGAAAATTATGATGGCAGACATCCGACGCTTACCTGATGGATTACACCGAAGAAGAACTCATCCGCACATGGAAACACACCATAATAAACTTTCTATAGCATACATATTCCCCATTTCCATCAACGGCGCCAGCCCAGTAGAGACGTAAAATCTTGCGTCTCCCGTCCTATCAATACCAACATACTCATGCAACAAGCCGCTGACAATAACAGCATATACCCCTTGTGAGACGCAAAATTTTGCGTCTCTACTTTTGCAGGCTGCGAATATCATCCTTTATACCATCATCACATACTCAACGGCGCCAGCCCAGTAGAGACGCAAAATCTTGCGTCTCCCGTCCTGCCCATGCCAATACACTCATTCAACAAACCGCTGTCAATAACAGCATATCTCCCCAGTAGAGACGCAAAATTTTGCGTCTCACGTTCCGCCCATACCAATACACTCATTCAACAAACCGCTGACAATAATCGCATATTCCCCTTCGTGAGACGCAAAATCTTGCGTCTCTACTTTCGTTAGCAGCGAATATCATCCTTAAATCCTGCTTTCCCCACCCCACGGCATCCGCCATGTGTCACAATGGTATTAAAACCGCATGTCAGCAAACTCTACTTTCATGGTTTTCCATTGCGCTCCCGTCTTCATACGTCAATGTGTGAATAATTGAAATATATAGCGTCATAAATCGGACAATATGTAAGTTTATACATAAAATTCAGTAACATTTTGTTTGTTGAAACAAATCTTATTAACTTTGCAGACGAATTTTATAACAATCCAACCGACACCGGTTATATCCGCGGTATCCGCTATTCGGGAGGATTTCTCACATAATAACGTTTTTCAAAACCTATGTCAACGTGGAACGAAGTTTTATTTGAAAAAGATCTACACTATGTTCATGGCGGCTGCCTTTGCCGCTACAGCGTTCGCACAACGCGGTTTCACACCGCCTGCCGAACTGTCTGACAAGTACGGATTCAAGGTCGACGGCAAGACCCATCTGTACAGAGTGAGCGAGGGAAAGAAAGTAAAGGCATTTGCGCAAGAGACAGTCTACGACGTCCTTTCCTGCAAGGAAGGCTCCGTCTACGGCAATGAGTACACCGAAAACACAGCATGGACAGGATCGGCATGCGCCGACGCCGGACGCCCCGAGCTCGGAATGGAGTATTACCAATACTTCGACGACTGCTTCTACACATTCAATGAGGTGCGCTTCCTCGGCTTCTTCAACTACTTTGACGAGGAGGCATACGACTGGATCTACTGCCATGAGCGCGGCGAGATGGACGAGGATTTAAACATGACAAAACCCGTCACCTTCACCATCGGCATATATGAGGAGGGTGAGGACGGACTCCCAGGCAAGTGCGTCATGCAGAAAGCCGTCGACCTCATAGGCGAAAACACCAACGTGGTGCTCGAAGGTCTGGGCGACACAGGCACAACCCCGATATACGAATTCAAGGTTCCGCTCGGACAGACCATCAATCTCGAGCACGGCTACATACAGATCAACGCCAAGGACATGGGCGACTCGCCTTCGTGCTGGTTTGCCGTATTCACCGTTGGCGGCAATCTCACAGCCCTTCAGAAGGACATCATCAACGAGTCGTACAGCGGTCAGAACGCATGCGCCTTCTGTCTCTACGGTGACGGAAGCTACAACGCCGACAAGGCACTGCAGATAGAGCGTTTCATGACTCCGCTGTCGTCGGCTTCCGGCAAGTATGAGAAGGTTCAGGTGGAACTCACCAACATCGGCAAGAACGCCATCAGCGACGCCCGTCTCGAGCTTTATGTCGACGGTGTGCTCGTGGCTACCGAGGATGTCAACGCCACCATCGAACCGTTCGAAAGCTACAAATACACGTTCACCGCACGTGCCGACTGCTCCGGCGGAAAACACGTTGTCACAGTAAAGAACGTCACTCCGGGCGACGAGCTGAAGTCTTATCAGTCGCTCTCCAAGACCGTTGAGACAACCGTAGCAAACGAGTATCCGGAATGCGAGATATACGTCCCCAACGTGATAAACATCACAAACGTGTCACTGGGCTCAATCAACAACACGAGCGAAGGCTCCACATACAGCGACTACACCGACCAGAAGGCAGTCTTCCGAGCAGGTGAGAAGCAGACGCTCAACGTCACCATCGAGTCCAACGACTACGAGCCCACGCTCGGCGTGTTCATCGACTGGAACGGCGACTACACCTTCAGCTACGACGAGCAGGTTGTGTTCGACTCGTTCGATGCCGACGAAAATGGCGGCAAGGCAGTTGCGACGATAAGCGTGCCGGAGGGTGCCAAGACCGGCGAGCACCGCATGCGCCTCATCGCCCTGCCCTATTACTACACCCCGGATCCTGCAAGCTCGTTCTACAACGGTGAGGTGGAAGACTACACCATCGTCGTTGAACCGGCGCCTGAAGACCCTGTAACGGTTGTCGACAAGACCGTCATAGAGCAAGCCACCGACGGAAAGGACGCCACAAGCGCGCTCACACTCACCAACAACGGAGGAGGAACGCTCAACGCCGGCATCGGTTTCAAGTATGTGCTCCCCAACGCTCCCACAAGCAACTACGCAGCCAAGGTGGCTCCCAAAGCCGAGTTCAAGGGACAGCTCAAGGCGGCACGCATGAAAGCCGTGGCACAGAAAGCTCCCGAGAGCGACCCTGCCACACAGTATGTGCTGAAGTATGACAGCGACGTATACGACTGCATAGGCATCGGCAACGCCCCAAGCACGACATTCGCAAGCCTCTATCCGGGCGCGATGCTCTCAAGCCTTAAAGGCATGACCGTAAGCAGTGTCGACGTATACGTAGGCGATGTGCCCGAGAGCGCGAGCATAGTGATATACGGACAGAAGAAGCAGAGCGAGTGCGGAGACCTCATCACCGAGCAGGCATTCACCCCGAAGGCTCAGTCATGGAACCACGTGGTGCTCTCACAGCCCGTTGAGATAGGCACAACCGACCTCTGGATAGGCGTCAGGATGGAAAACATCGTCGCCACAGGCTACTACATCGGAGTGGATGAGGGTCCTGCCGTGATTGGCTTCGGCGACCTCGTGAACATCGGTGGAAGCACATGGTGGTCGATGGCAGACCTCGAACTGGACTACAACTACTGCATCCGCGCCAACGTCACCGGCGACCGCACTCCGGCAATCAGCTGGCTCAGCACAGACAAGAAGAGCATGGAGGTGGCAGCAGGTAGTGAAGGCAAGCTCAACGTAAGCTTCACTCCGCAGGGTCTGGAAGAAGGCATCTACGAGGCTTATCTTGAGGTAAGCACCAACGATCCGTTCAACAGCTTCATCAGAATACCTGTCTACATGGTCAACGGAGAGCTCACCGCCATCGGCTCGGTGGAGCAGGAGGGTCTCGGAATAACGCTCAACGGCGGCAACGTGACGATAAAGGGCGGCAAGACCATCGCCGCTCTGAAGGTGAGCGACCTCACCGGACGCTGCCTGATGACCTCCAAGCCCGGTGCGGAAGAGGCTACAGTAAGCCTCAGCCAGTTCGCAAAGGGTGTTTACGTCATCACAGCCACATATGCCGACGGCAAATCGGTATCGGTCAAGGTGCCTGCACTGAAGTGACAAACTGAACCGTGCTACGTGCGACAGACCGCAAGATCTGCACCGCACGGACACACTTAATGAATACTGCTCACAAACGGAGAGTCTGCGGGATGCAGATTCTCCGTTTTCGTATATCCATCTTCCGCACTTCCGCCCGCCATCGGCTCGGACACCGGACATGCCGTAAGCGCGGTGGAATGTCTTCCTGCCACATCACAGGATGCCGGAGGACAGATAAAGGACTACCGCATCTTCGTGTACTGACAGATGCACAAAACAGCCCCATTGTGCATAACCTGTGCAAAAAAACATGCCAAACCGCTTGCTGTTATTTTATTTTTTGTATATTTGCAAATCAACTTTTTTCATAAATTAAAGGTTTAAAGATTGTTAATAGTAATTATTTAGCCCATCGGCATTGACGGTGGGCACTTTTTATGAAATGCCGGAGGCAGTGTCCCGAGGCATATGCATTTCAGACAAACACAAATAAATTCTCTTTCAAACTATATGGAACATACAGTCAGCGAATTCGAGATAATGGCTCCCGTGGGCTCGCGGGAGAGTCTGGCGGCTGCCATA
>OGGT01000493.1_pt1 | contig 20461 bp, 12 predicted proteins | sample 1571311 | NCBI WGS metagenome assembly OGGT01 (sample SAMEA2581931, study PRJEB24529) | metagenome | biome: Human gut stool | place: China | collected 2011
AAAAGTAAAAAAGTAAAAGAGTAAAAAAGTAGGAGGTATGGGCATCTTGCCCATACCACGCATCCAGATTTAAGAGTAAAAGAGTAAAAAGGCACTTTTGCCTTTTTACTTTCTGATCAATTCGCGTGCGAACTCGATGATAGTATCCTCACCGCGCAGCCAGTCGGCTTCTTTCAACGCGACATTATGGTCGGGCTCTATGCCGAACTCCGTTGAGTTCTTATCCTTGTCGTACATAGGGCAGGCAGAGAAGCGCACGCTCCAGCCGTTAGGCAGTTCGGTAGAGTAGGGCATACCCGCTCCACCGCCTGTGCGGTCGCCCACGACGGTCACGTTCGGGCAGCAGCGCATGTACTTCACGAACTCGTTGGCTGCGCTGTACACCGCGCGGTTGGTCAGCACCACCACCCGTTTCTGCCATCTAATGCCTTTCGACGGCTTCAGGTATTGGCTCTTCATCTCCGAGAACGCCGTGTGCGCTTTTCCCGTTTTGTGCTGCATGTAGCCCACCAGCAGTCGCTCGTTGGTGAAGCGTGCCGCCAACTGTTCTGCAGCCGTGAGCTGTCCGCCGCCGTTGTCGCGCAGGTCGACGATTAGTCCGTTGCACGGTGCGAGGTAGAGCATGATATTGTCGAGGTTGCCCTCGCCGAAGTTGTATGCGAAGGTAGCGCAGCGTATGTATCCCGTGTTGTCGTCGAGCACGCGGTAGCGCAGTCCGGCAGCGATGCGATAGTCGGTGCCGAGATACTTCGAGAGCAGCGTGTCGCTCACGTTCGACGGGTAGTCCTCGTGCCACGACCAGTTGCGTGCCACGTCCCACGCCGAGTACATGTTCACGTGTCCGTCGCGCAGTTCGCCGAGCATATTGCCTAACACCTCGAACAGCTGTCCTGTCGTCATGTCGTCGGCTATCTGTCGGCTGTATCGCTCGTGCACCTCGTCCCAGTCGAGTCCGTACTGCTCGTGCTTGTAGTCGAAGAAGCAGTAGTGTTCGTCGATGGCACGCCATAGGGCCTCGAAGTTGCCGCGCGGATTGTCGGCATACTCCGTTTCGTCGACGCACGCTGTGGTCAGCAGCAGTAGCGATGCAAACAGTATAGTGATTATTCTTCTCATTCGCATTTGTTTTTATTGTTATACTCTTTAGGAGGGTATGGCATCTTGCCATACCCACTCCGCCCTCTGAACATTCTAAAGGGGGTGCAGCGGTCTCCGCTGCACCAACCGAGATAGTATCGCCATCTTCCCACAGGTTTCATGGGAGTTTGGTTGCGTAAGTCCTCCCACAGATTTCACGGATTTGCACAGATGTTTTGTTGCGTTAATTCGCCCACGGAATTCACAGAATTCACAGAAGTTTTGTTGCGTCGGTTCTCCCACGGAATTCACGGAATTGCACAGATGGCTTGGTTGCGTCTGTTCTCCCACGGAATTCACAGAATTCACAAAAGTTAGGTCGCGTAAGTCCTCCCACAGATTTCACGGATTTGCACAGATGGCTTGGTTGCGTCTGTTCTCCCACATAAGTATATACTGGATTCCGGAGGCAGCGTGGGTATGGCAGGATGCCATACCCTCCTAATCTGTGCGCATCCGTGCCAATCTGTGGGAGGTATTTCTCTGCCAGAAGGTTCTGTGCGTTCCGTGCGTTCTGTGGGAGGTGTTTCTCAACCAGAAGAGTGCGTTCTGTGGGAGGTGTTTCTCAACCAGAAGAGTGCGTTCCGTGGACGACTACAGTTTCTCGATGCGGAAACGTCTGACGATGCCGAAGACGAGAGCATGAGTGTAGGTGTGCTGCTTGAGGTTGTTCACGCTTGCCTGGCGCCAGTCGCCGAGGTAGCCGATGCGCCACGTGGTGTGCAGCGCACGGAAGTCGAGCGTGAGCATCTGTCGGAGCGACGGCGTGGAGGCGATAGTCGTCGGCACGCAGTTGTGGTCGTAGTTGCCACGTGAGAAAATCTCGTAGTACGATTGTCCGTAGTTGGGCGAGAACATCAGACCGCAGAGCGGAGCCGACGCCTCGTAGTGCAGTGTGAACGGTCGTTGTTGGCGGCGGAACAGTCGGAAGTCGAAGTCGGCAGCCACGGTAGGCTTCAGCTGCAGTGCCAGTCGTGCCTGTGCCGGGTTGTTGCTGCCCCGTGTGTTATACAGAAAGCCCACGCTCAGCTCCGCGGTGCCACCGGCGAGCAGTCGCAGATGACAACTGCCCACGGGCATCTGCCACTTGCGCAGCAGCGAGTAGGCAAAGGTGTATCCGCCCCCTATCTCGCCACCATTGCCCGAGCGGTTGTCGGCAGTGGCGATGCAGCCCTCGTGCAGCAATTGGTGCACGAGGCAGGTGGAGTCCTTCTCGCGGCGCGTGTGCGACAGAAAGCGCAGGTCGGTGCCGCGGTACTTCTCCGGCGAGAGGTAGGTGTCGAGAATGTCGGTGTAGCCGATGCCAAGCATGAGGGCATTCTCCCTCAGGGGGTGCAGTTGTCTCAACTGCACCGACGTATCTGCATTTAAGTGATCTGGTGCAGTTGAGACAACTGCACCCCCTGAGGTACACCATAGCATGGCGAGCAATAGACTACAGATCCTCATGCTCGGTGAAAATATTAAGTTGTCCGGTCATTTCGTCAATCACCTGCTGCTGACTCTTGCCTGCATCAGGGTCGAGGTTTACCTCTTCGGTTTCCTCCTCGTCCTCCTCCGCTTCGGGTTCGGGGAAGCGTGTTGGTTCCAGTTCCTTCACCCCCAGCACGTCGAACGTGGTGACACGTTTGCCTTTCGCCTTGAAGCCCTTCACGGCGATGAACTCCTCCGCGTCTATCTCCAACGGCGGGCGTTGCGTCTCAGAGCCGTCAGGCGCAGTGGTCGGTGCGAAGTCGACCTCTATGCGTGGGAACGGCGTATCGGTGAGCAGCAGTAGCTCGCTCTTCGAGTTCTCGCCGATGTAGTTCTGCCAGCGTTTCGTCGCCTCCATGCGGAAGCGTTTGAGGTAGAGGTTGTTGGCGTTGTCGGCATCGAACAGGGCTGCTGTCCACACCTTGTCAGGATCCCACTTCTCGATGAGCTTTATGTTGTCCTCATAGTGGTTGTTGGCATCGAATGTAGAGATGTAGAAGTTGCCGTCGTCGAGCACCACGAGTATAGAGTCGTCGTCGAAGAACTCGCCCAAGAGTCGTCCGTGCTCGTCGTAGTTGAGTCGGTTCACGTCCGGGTCGTACCACACCTTTCTGCCACCAAGCGTAGAGTGGCCGTGACTCTTCAGTCCGATGCGGTGGATAGGGTTGCGTGTGAGCAGGTTGCCCTTTGAGGCGCGTCCCTTGATGGCGATTTCGGAGAAGTCCTTCTCGATGAAGATGCGCTTCAGGCGTGGGTTCGCCTCCAATGTCACCTTTATCACCTCCGCCTCGCCGTTCGGGTTGGCGGTGAAGTAGAGTATGCGTGAGCCGGCAGTGCCCTGCGTGCAGTCGTACTCGCGACCGGCAGTCATCGTCGGTACGAAGAAACGCTTGATGTATGCCGCACCAGCCTTGCCGTCGCGGTACACCACATTATATATAGTGCGCTTGTCGTTCTTCTTGAACACCTGCACGTGTAGGATGTTCTTGCCCACGAATATCTTGTCGGCAGCGTGCACCATCTTGTACTTACCATCCTTGAAGAACACGATGATGTCGTCGATGTCCGAGCAGTTGCACACGAACTCGTCCTTCTTCAGACCCGTGCCGATGAATCCCTCGGCGCGGTTGATGTACAGCTTCTGGTTCGCCTCCACCACCTTCGAAGCCTCGATGGTGTCGAAGTTGCGTATCTCGGTGCGGCGCGGATGGTCCTTGCCGTACTTCTCGCGCAGAAACTCGAACCAGTGTATCGTCACGTCGGTCATGTGCGCAAGGTCGTACTCTATCTCAGCCAGCTCCGCCTTGATGCGCGCTATCAGCTCGTCAGCCTTATCCTTATTATATTTAAGTATGCGCTGCATCTTTATCTCGAGCAGGCGCAGTATGTCGTCGCGCGTTATCTCGCGGTGGAACGAGTACTCGAAGTCCTGCACGCGGAACACCTGGTTCTTGAACGGCTCCAGCTTCGAGTCGATGAAGCTGACCACCTCGTCCTGCGACTTCGCCTGCTCGAACTTCTTCTCCTTGTAGATGCGCTCCTCGATGAAGATGCGCTCGAGCGACGAGAAGAACAACTGCTCCTCCAGCTCCGACTGGCGTATCTGCAACTCGCGGCGCAGCAGTCCCATGGTGGAGTCGGTAGAGTGGCGCAGCACGTCGCTCACGGTGAGGAAGCACGGCTTGTTGTCCTCTATCACGCAGCAGTTGGGCGATATGTTTATCTCGCAGTCGGAGAAGGCGTAGAGCGCGTCGATTGTCTTGTCGGACGATACGCCCGGCGCCAGGTGCACCTGTATCTCCACCTCGGCAGCCGTGTTGTCGTCCACCTTCTTCGCCTTTATCTTGCCCTTCTCGATAGCCTTCAGGATGGAGTCGATGAGCGTAGACGTGGTCTTCGAGAACGGAATCTCGCGGATGACGATAGTCTTCTGGTCGAGCTTCTCTATCTTCGCACGCACCTTTACGGTGCCGCCACGCTGTCCGTCGTTGTACTTCGCCACGTCGATAGAACCGCCCGTGGGGAAGTCGGGGTAGAGGTGGAACTCCTCGCCACGCAGGTAGGCGATGGCAGCATCGCATATCTCCACGAGGTTATGCGGCAGGATTTTCGAGCTCAGACCCACGGCAATGCCCTCCGCGCCCTGCGCTAACAGGAGCGGGAACTTCGCCGGCAGCGTAATCGGTTCCTTGTTGCGTCCGTCGTAGGAGAGCTGCCAATCGGTGGTCTTAGGGTTGAACACCACGTCGAGTGCGAACTTCGAGAGTCGTGCCTCGATGTATCGCGGTGCAGCCGCACGGTCGCCCGTGAGGATGTTGCCCCAGTTGCCCTGACAGTCGACGAGCAAGTCCTTCTGTCCCATCTGCACAAGAGCGTCGCCGATGGAAGCGTCGCCGTGAGGGTGAAACTGCATGGTGTGTCCCACGATGTTAGCCACCTTGTTGAAACGGCCGTCGTCCATGCGCTTCATTGAGTGGAGTATGCGTCGTTGCACAGGCTTCAAGCCGTCCTCGATATGAGGCACGGCACGCTCTAAGATCACGTATGAGGCGTAATCCAGAAACCAGTTTTGGTACATACCACTGAGGTGATGCACTGCTGAAGCGTCGAAACGGTTGACAGGTTTGTAGTCGGAGTGATCGCTTGGCATGATGTCTTTTTTCTCGTCGTCCATGTTTTTTATTTTTTTAGTTGACAAGTGTACAAGGCGTCTATTTTTGTTCAAAAATCTTGTCAACAGGCAAAAGTACAAAAAAAAAAACAATTATTGAGTTATGCTCCCGTCTTTTTGTCAAAAATGCCGTATTTACGAGGGTTTTTGCGTCCTATGACACAACGAAATGGGGGGGTAAATGCGCTTCTGCAATAAAACATTAATAGGGGTAAGGTGAAAAATTAAGTCTAAAAATTAGGTTTAATTGAAAAAATAGCTTAACTTTGCAGCCGTGACATAACTATTTTTTAGTTATAATTGATGAAATAGAGTTGTTATAATGAAAATCAATGCGGTTTTCGACATGCTAAAAGCTTGTCGGGACGGCAATTTTTAAAACCATCAATAAAAACAACGTGACTAAGACAACAAAAAACTGACTTTACGCTATATTTTTGCTAATTGCGGTGCTTTTCCCGCAAATCAGCAGGGCTCAGATATTCGAGAGCAAGACTGGTGTGGACACGCTTACATTTGCTGAGCGTATCTCGTTGCGCACCAATGCTGTCGATTGGACTTTGCTGACTCCTAATCTGGGTGTAGAATTCGATGTGAAATCGACCAACTGGAACCGCTGGGCTGTTGGACTTACGTTAAAGACAAAGTGGAATACACCAGCAACATTCAAAAACCGAGTTTTCTATAACATTACGGAGGTGCGTGCCGACTTCCGCAACTATTGGCGTACCCGTCAGATAAATAATAAGGTACCCGCGCATACCGGCTTCATCGACCGTCTCTTCTCATGCCGTCGCCGTGTGGTGAAGCATCCGAAGACTACATATTATAGAGGTGCGTACATGTCGTTCAGCGATTTCTCGATAAAGTTTGGCAGAGAAGGACATCAAGGCAAAGCATTGTCGGCTGGTATTACATATGGTATAATAAAACCTCTCTACGCTTTCCGCACAGGTAATACTCTCGACCTCGACCTCGGCTTCGATGCAGGCTTCGTGGCAGTCAACTCGGAGAAGTTCATATACAATCGTGCCGACAACTGCTACACACGCACCAAGCAAGGTTCGTGGAAGGTTGTTCCGTTCCCGATGCCCACTGCGGCACGTGTAGGATTCGTGTATCGATTTGGCAGCTATCCAATCACGAAGAAATATCGTTGGCGTTACGATGCCGATGCACAATATCAGTACAGAGTTGACAGTATCGCTAACCAGCGCGTTGTTGATGCTATCAATCAGCATAACAGAGACTCTGTTGAGTCTGTTATCTATAAGGAGTTCTGGCAGGTTTACGACTCTGTGGCTGTTGTCAACAGTGCTAAGGCTGACTCGATGCGCATAGTGAACGCTAAGCTGAAGGCAGAAGCTGACCGCAAGCAGGCAGAGGCTGACCGACTGAAGGCTGTTGAGGCTCAGAAGGAGAAGGAACGCCTGAAAGCCGAAAAGAAAAATAAGGGCAAAAAGGCAGAAGAGAAACCTAAGCCAACCGAAGGTGCCGAGGCTACCGAACCGAACGGAACCACCGAGCCTACTGGGGAGCAGACCCCAGTAGAGGGCGAGGCTCCGGCAGAGGGAGGAACTCCTGCGGAGGAGCAGCAGGCCCCTGCAGAGAGTGAAGCTCCTGCGGAGGAGCAGCAGACACCTGCAGAGAGTGAAGCTCCTGCAGAAGAGCAGACACCTGCAGAAAGTGAAGCCCCTGCAGAAGAGCAGACCCCTGCAGAGGAAATCTCAACATCTCAACAGGCAACATCTCAACCTGAATCATCTCAACAGGAAACGAATCAGCCTTCTGCTGAACCAGGAAAGGAGGCAAGCAATGAATAACAAGAAGCTATTATACACACTCCTTCTTGGAGCAACGCTCACCTCATGTGCTGAGGTAGAGATTTGTGAAAGAGATCACCCACATCAGGGCGATGTCAACTTCACATATACATGGAATAAGCCAGAGGACAAGCCGAATCGAATGGGTGTGCTCTGCTATCGTGTCGTGGGACAGTGGAAGCAGGTGGCAGAGGTGAACACCGACGACCTCACACTGCGCCTCATCGATGAGACGACCATCACACCCGAAAACCGTCCGAACGAAAACCCAGACGAGGGTGACAACACAGGTGGTGACAACACAGGTGTTACTGAGCCAACCGAGCCGACCGAGCCAACTGAGCCGACCGAACCGACTGAGCCGACTGAACCGACTGAGCCAAGCGAGCCTGGTACCGAAACAACCCCCTCTACACCAAAGATTGAGTTTACACCGACTGTAAAGATTCCGCGCGGTTATTATAAGTTTGCGACATTCCCGCTCGACAACCCAGCCATCGACTACTCGGAGCTTGAGCAGTTCATGAAAAATGATGCTAAAGACTACCCGTTGCAGAACGTAGGCTTGAGCTATAAGGTGTATGACATAAAAGACCCAAAGCTCAACAAGCCATTAGCTTGGCAAGACTTCAACCCGTACGCGAAGTACATACAGCCCGATGTGGAGCCACTCTATTACGACTCAACAGTAGTGCAACGAGTACGCGCCGACCGTCAGACAACCTTCGAGTTCAAACCGAAGATACTCTCGCAGAATATAGACATCAACTTCAACATCGTAAAGAATACGGATGAGGTGGAGTTTAAGGTGACGGAGGTATGGGCAGAGATAAGCGGCGTGCCTACTTATATAAAGATGAACACAGGCTATCTTGACATAACCAAAACAAGCAAGATGTTGTTCAAGACCGACATCAAGCCGAACAACCCGGACGACAACGGCAACGACACCAACGAGAACAAGCGCATAGCTTGCCACGGCAATATCAATGTGACGGGCGTGGTGAATGTGCAGCGCGCTTACGGAGAGACTTTAGAGGATGTGCGCAAGAAGATATACGGTCCTGGTATTATGCAGGTGGTTATATACACAGAAGTGTACAACCCGAAAACAGGACAGACCTTCCCTCAGAAGTGGCAAGGCATCATAAACCTCTACAACACTCTGAACAAGGCAAAACTGATGACTACGACATCTGATAACAAGTACGTGTACCGCAATGGCGAACACGGAACAATAAACATCAGTGCCGAAATACTTCTTGATGGAAAAACGGTCGGTAACATAGACAAGGGCGGCGACGCTCTCGATCGTTGGATACAAACGGATTCCGATATAAATATCGACATTTAAAAAATAACCTATAAGATGAAACGAACGAAACATATTGTTAACATCTTGACAGCTGCAGTAACACTGCTGCTCACGGCGTCGTGCAATGTCTCTTATCCAGACTTGGACCTACCGCAGGGAGAACCGCCAACAAACGATGAGGATGTCAACATCGACAAGACATCGATTTTGCTATATACCAGTAATCCGGCATACTTCTCGGTAGTGTCCGACACACGTGGCTCTGTGGGCACACGTGGTACGGGTGCGTTCGAGCCAATGGAGACCGTGGCATACAACCGCGACAAGTACTTGAATGCTAAATTCCACATCTTCGCATTCCGTGCTTACAACGATGCCGATCCAAACGGCGGACAGGGAGTGCTCACCGAGGAACCCTCTATGTCGAGATACCGCTATGCTCAAGATGCGAGCGGGGGCAACATGGACGAGTACAACACATCGTGTCTGCTCGACGGACCAGAGTACAAATTGGGTATGCCGTTCAAGTTCGAGCCCGACCAGTTTATCGGCACAATGAATGTGCTCACCAAAGACTATCCTGAAGACATCTATTACAGCTCTCGTTATCAGGATGTGGGCTACAACTTCTTCGGTTATTTCGTAGACGATCTTGATTTGAGTAACTATACGCGCGAAAAGGATAAGATAACTTACGACATAGAAATCGACGGTTATCAGGACGTGCTTGTGGGCGCAGCCAAGACTCCGCTTACGGAAGCCGACTTCGCCGAAGGTGGTATCTACGAAAAGGCAGCCAGACTGACCGAAGAGGAGAAGCAAAAGATACTAAATACACCTGGTAACTATAGTACGTTTGCGGCACACCGCAACGTGCACCCAGTCGTAAACATGAAGCATCAGCTCACGATGCTGAAGTTCTTTGCTTACCCAGGCGCTTCGTCGGCTAAGGACGTAGTGATAAAGGATATTTCGGTGATGACGCTGACAAAGGGCACACTCACCGTAGCAAGCCGTAACATTGACGACTGTAAGCTCGTGTTCAAGCCCGAGAATGAGGTTGATGTGCTGCAAAAGGCGGTGAAACTTGGCGAGTACCAAAAGGAAACCGATGAATCTGGAGAGACGCACAATGTCTATGGAAAGATTAAACCTGGGTTGAGAGATGAAGGCTATCAGGTAAAATGGAAGGACGAGTGGGTGGACAACGAGAGCCAGGTGGTGCCAGGCGTCACACACGTGCCTACTACAAAGGAGAAGATGGACGAGGCATCCGTCGAGCTCGGTGCTGGCTTGCTCGTAGCTCCGCAGGAGTCGTACGTAGTGACGCTCACATACCTCTTCCCCGACGGACCTCTTGATGCGAATAATAATTATACGATGAAAGAACACAAGACCGTATACAGAATCACGCCAGTTAAGAAAGAGGGCGAGCAAGCAAGCTTCGAGAAAGGTCTATTGTATAATGTGAAGATTGGTGTCTTTGGCTTGGAGAAGATCCATGTCAGCGGAAGCGTATACCCTTGGGGCAATGGTGAAGATATTGATATCGACCAGGACAAAGACCCTAACAACCCTGACATCAATGGATATTAAAATAGGAATAAGACAATCTTTTAAAAATAACTTTTTTATTAATTTAAATTTTTCACGACTATGAAGAAAATGTTTTTCTTTGCATTGGCTGCAGCAGGTATGCTGACAGCATGTTCAAATGATGACACTCTCGGTGGAAATGGCGAGCAGAACGTATCTGAACAGCAGATCCGTCTCGGCGTTGCTTCGTCTAAGGTTCAGACCCGTGGTACAGGTACCGTAGGTGGCATGACTGACGACGACAACAAATGGGCAGGCCAGACTCTCTGGGTGTACATGCTCCAGAAGGGTAGCATGGATCTTGCTTTGTACAAGGCTCCGGCTGCTGGTGGTGTAGCAACTCCTGATGTTGAGGTATTCAACAACAAGGAGTTTAAGGCTCCTACTACAGCTGACAACACAAAATCTGGTTTGGCTACTACAGCTGACGGCACTATCGCTTACTACCCAGTTAGCGGCAACTACGACTTCTGGGGATATCGCGTTGACGATGCTGCAGTAGGAGGTACACCTACTGTAAAGATTGTTGATGACAATGGTGATGAGGTTACTGCGGATCATATGGATCAGGCTACAAAGCGTGTTGTTGATATCAAGATTGATGGTTCGCAGGACATCATGGCAGGCAAGGCAGCTCCTTCTGCTGATGAGGTTACTAAGCTTGGTGGCTATGCTGACAACTTCTACTCTGCTTATGCAGCACGTAAGGGCGTTCAGCCGAATATCACATTCAACCACCTCCTCACACGTTTCACATTCGAGGTACGTGCAGGATCTAAGGCAACAGCGGGTCTTCCAGCAGGTGGCAATACAGACGCTGTTAAGGTAACAGGTGTTTCTGTAGGCTCAAAGACAACTGGTACTCTTACAGTAGCTTACACAGGCGCGACTAAGAAAGCTGCAGAGCTTCTTACTTTCACTGGCGATGCTTCTCCTCTCATTTTGAAGCAGCGTGATGAAGCTGTAGCAGATAACAATGCACCACTCGTTGCTCTTAAGCCTGTTACTTTGACATGGACAGATGATGCTGCAACAATAGGTGATGTTCTTAAGGTAGGCGAGGCTCTCCTCGTTGCTCCTGGTGAGACAGAGTATCCTCTTACAATCGCTCTTTCTCAGGATGTTCTTCAGAAGGTTGGTGAGAATAAGGTTACTATGCCTCTCGAGCAGAAGGCTACTATCAAGATGGACGGTACAAAGACATTTGAGCCGGGTAAGTCTTACAAGGTTACTATCACTGTTTACGGTCTTGAGGACATCAGAGTTACAGCTACTCTCGTACCTTGGGCTGATGGTGGTTCAATCGATATCGATGACGACCGCGATCCGAACAACGGCAAGTACACAGAGCCTACTGTAGCTCCTGCTCCTTAATCAGAGCATCTGATAAGAATCTCTATTTGAGTATGCAACCGCGTAAGGGTGCATATATAAAGCGTAGGGGCTTGCCCCTGCATAAGGGGATTGGAGACATACAAACTCTCTTCCTCGCTGCAAAAGGCGAGGAAGAGACGAGTGTTTCAACAGTCCTAATGAATAAACGTTTTTTTAGAAAAACAATAAATTCAACAAACAAATGAATAAGCATATATTCTTAATGGGAATGGCTGCTGCCATGTTTATGACCAGCTGCACAAACGAGGACGACCTCGCTGGCGGTAGCAACAATCAGCGACTGAACTCTGATGTGCCTATCGTGCTTTCTGCTGGTCAGCAGGCAAACAAAACCCGCGCATCGCTCGGCAATGTTGACGCTGCTACAGGCAAATATGACGGCACATTCGATACGCCTGCCGACAAGAATCTTGGCTTCTTCTGCCTTGCTACTGGCAAGATTGCAGCTAAGCAGGAAATTACTTGGCAGGAAGGCATTGACAACCCTAACTTCCTTTGGTTGAAGAATATTCAGGCTAAGGCTGTGACTACTGACGATAACGACTTAGGCAAGCGTGTTACAAACCTTACACTCTTAGACGAGGGTGGTACAACAGAAGCTCTGCACTATTACCCGATGGGTAGCCAGTATAGCTATACATTCTATGGCTATTATCCTTACTCAGCGAATGTGGTGCACAACGGCAATAAGTACAGCGTGAAGGTAACAGGTCTGGACGGTACAACCGATCTTATCTGGGGTAAGTCGTTCGTAAAGCCAGATGATCCAGACAAGGCGGACGCTTACAGCGCAAAGTATCTGCGTGATAAGAAGAAGCGCGTAGTGGAAGGCGGTGGAACATGGGATGATAAGGCACACAAGGAGAACCGTCCGCAGCTCACCTTCGTGCACAAGCTCATGAAGTTCAACATCATCCTCCAAAAGGGCAGCGGCGAAAATACTCGTATTGCAAAGTTGGGTATCAAGTCGGCTAAGCTCCTCAATGTGGCTGACGCAGGTACACTTACTATTGCTGACCTCGACAATCGTCTCGATGCTTTGACTGACGATGTTAAGGGTAAGGAAGGCGAGTTTGTTGTCGATTGGACTACTGCTAAGAACCATAATACTGAGGCTACTGCCTTCGATTTGAAGGACAAGGACGGCAATACTATCGGCACCCCAGCTAATGGTCCGTACCTCGGCGATAACATAAAGGTTACTGTTGGTGACGGCTTCCTCATCCCAGTGCCAAAGAAGACTGGTACTAACGATGACGGCTCTTACAAGTATGAAGACAATGGCTACCTTGGTACAGACGCTGCAGAATTAGCCAACAAGGGTATCTTCCGCTTGCGTGTAGAGTACTACCTCTCCGACGCACCCGACAAGGTGTATAAGGCAGCACAGTACGAGATTAAGCCAGTATTCAAGACTACTGCTGGTACTGCGGTCGATGGTGAGCCTTGGCAAGCTGGTTACGAGTATGACATCGTAATCTCAGTTTCTGACCCAGAGCAGATTCAGACACATGGCTATCTCACTCCGTGGGAGAAGCGCGTAATCGAACTCGAATAAGCATTATAATTATAGAGCGGGTGTGGCGTTAAGCCATACCCACTCTTAATGATTTCTCAGACAAAAACACTCCAACACCCAACAAACACCCTAAAACATACAACCGGTGTAGCCCACGGCAGGGCAGCACCCACTAAAGTAGAAATTTCAAAGCCCCACAATATATAAAGCAACACGCTGGTGCAGCGCGATGCCGCACCTTTAAACATAACATAGTAAAAATGAAGAAATTACTCTTGACATTCTTGATGCTCTCGGCAGTATTCTCCGCTCGGGCGCAGAAGCTCGCCGTCAACACCGATGTGCTTATGGATGCGTGCATGGTACCAAGCGTCGGTTTGGAGATGACGGTCGGCAACTGGTCGACCCTCGGACTTAATGTGCTCGGATGTAATAAGCCGTATGGCAAGAACATAAAGTTGTTGGCAGCACAGCCCGAATACAGATACTACTTCTCTGGACGCCCGATGCACAGCTTATTCGTTGGCGTCGGAGGCGTAGGCGCAATTTACAATGCTTCTATAAAGGGAAAAGTGTATAAAGGAATAGCTTACGGTGGTGGCATCACCTTTGGTTACGTAATGAATGTCACGAAGCGACTCTTTATCGACTTCCACGCCGGAGTGGCTGCTGTGGGCTACAACCGTAAGGAATACTTCGCAGGAGATAACTACGGCGACTATGTGGTAGGCGGACTCAACAAACCGAACGCATCAGGATATTACCTCATGCCACAACGCATAGGCATCTCAGTGGCTTACATCCTCAAATAATATAATAACACACAATAACAATGAAACGAAACTTTTTACGACATATATGCTTCGCGCTGATAGCTATACTGCTTGTCACCTTCACCGCTACGGCTGCCGTTCTGCAGCAAGACGACGGAGGTTCGCGTAAGGTGAAGATCAAGGTGTACTTGAAGATGGGTAAGAAGGGCGAGCCAAAGCCTGCAAAGACAGTGCAGTATTGTACATCATTCCGCTCTATCAACAAGGCTCTTGATGCAGCCAATCGTATCAACGTGGCTAACACGAAGGTGTTCAGTGGCGATTCGAAAGCATTGGAGAAAGAACTGCGTTCGCTCGGTATAGCATTCAAGCTCTCTAAGTCGAATGGTGAGATTGAGGAGTTCCTCATGAGCGGTCAGGGCGTTGTTGTCTTCGACGAGGAGTACGGTGCAAGGGCTGTAGAGATAAAGTCGGGACAGGACAAGTTCACGGTGACGCTTGAGAGTAGCGACCAAATCCTTGATGAGACCGTTGTCGATGGTAAGTATCGCAACACCAACCCTACGATGAAGCCCGTGCCAGGTATGGACACCGGCGATAGAGTGACGTTCAATGTCAACTTCACCATCCCAGAGGGTTACACCACAGAGAAGTCGCGCATCATCTGCCAACCGATGGCTGTCGACTGTCAGACCGAAGACACTATAGCCTATCTGCAGCCCATAATACTTGAGGGCGCAGAATATCACAAGAAGCAGGATAAGCGTATGGGCTTCAACTATATGAAGAACGATTCGGTGGCTCGTGGCTATGACCCATCGTACGTTTTGGAGCGCGATAAGGAGGTGGCTTACAGTACCAATGTCACCTTTAAGAAGCCAGATAAGGAGAAGACATACCGAGGAAGCTATCGCGTTGTGCTCGAGGATTATCATCATCGCACATGGGATAGCGGAGAGATGACAACTGGCTCGTGCCTTGCGTTCAAGCCATTGAAGTTCCTCGACTTCTCAGTGACGGCTGCCGAGATGCCACTCACAAGCGAGTTCCAGGAGGCAGCAGAGGAGAATATGGCTAACGTGACCCGCGACTTGCGACTGAAGTTCGCCGTTGGTAAGGACGTGTTGCTTAACGACTCGATGAACATAGTAGAGCAACAAGCCATCGTGAAGGAGCTGAAGTCGTACGGCGATTTGCTTTGGGACGTGCAGGTACAGGGCGGTGCTTCGCCAGAGGGTAGTGTGGAGCTCAACACCCGACTTGCTACACAGCGTGCGGCTGTGGCTCGCAATATTCTGAAGCGCCACTTGAGCTCGGACATCCGTGTGTCGACACTCGAACCGCGAGTGTTCACCTGGGAAGACGTGCTTGAGCAAGTTGGCAAGAATGGCAATCAGGAGGTGTACGACGCAGTGAAGAACACTATCGAGACATACAAACCGAACGAAGTGTTCGGCATGTTGAAGCTACAGCCGTTCTTCGAGAGCGACATCGCACCTATTCTTGAGAACCTGCGTATCATGGTTGTGAAGTATCGTTACGAGATAAAACATATTATGAACGCAGAAGAGGCTGTGGAGAACTACTTCGCACACAAGCGCGAATACATCTCTGGCGAGAAGAAGATGTCGAACGGTGACTACTTCAACCTCTTGGCTACAGTCACTGATAGCTTAGAGCTCGACACCATCACAACACTTGCTTACAAGCACGTCATTGCGCAGTCGGACTATACACGTCTGAAGCTTGCCCCATACGTGGCTAACCAAATGGCACTGATGGCAAGTCGCAGAGGTATGCCCGATGTGAACATCCTGAAGCCGTTTATCGACTTCCGTAAGGGCGTGAACCAAATGGATATGAGCGACCGCTATAACCCCGTGAAGATAAACCGCGAGCAGATTGTGCTCAACCAAGCCGTGATGTACTTCCAGGAGGCAAAGCTCGACACCGCGATGTTCTTCATTGAGATGTTGGAGAAAAAGAATGTGCAGCTGCAGGCTACAAAGCGCCTACGTATGCTCATCACATTCCAGCAAGGCTACCCGTTCTATATACAGGGCTTGATAACCGACCCAGAGCAGGTGGCAAAGATAAAGGAAGCAGAGCGCTACGTGTTCAGTACGGGCGACGACAACCGTGCTATCATCTACACCGAACTGCACGGATATCTTAACAAATCGCGCAAAGAATGCGAAGCTCTTATCGACCGTATGCCCGACGATAACCCAAAGAAGTGGTATCTGAAAGGCATTATATGGGCTGACGAGTGGGGACGTGAACCGCAGATAGATGACTACTCGGCAGCAAACAGCGGTTTTAAAGAACTCACGGAAGAAGAGGAGAACGAACTGCTACGCACCGACCCCGAGAAGGCAGAAGAGTACTACAAGCAGCTTGACGAGTATAAAAAGAAGAACACCGGACCGCAGCTTGACGTAAGCAAAGTGCCGTTCTACCTCGCCTACTTCCAGCATAGCTTCGATCTGGAGCCTAAGTTCATACGCCTGTATCGCAACGAGGGCAATGTGAACGACGACATCCGTAAGAAGTCGAAGTATTTGCGAAAAGATATTCCGGCTTATCGAAAGAAGTTCGAGATACTCAAAGCCTACACCGACCGTAAGAAGGCAGAGGAAAGCGGAGCTGTAAGTGAGACAAAGGAAGAAGTGCAGTCGGAAGATAATAAGGATAACACCGCTGACGATAACAAATAAGACCAAGAACAATGAGCATTAACATCATACGCCTTTACGCAACAGCGATTTGTTTGATAGGTGGCTTGAGCTGTAGTGTAGCAAGAACGACAACGTACAGTGTCGCTCCACGTGCTATCACACAGGTGCCCGACTCACTATGGGACGAGTCGGGAGAAGAAGACACCATCGGCAAAACTCGCCACAACTACGCTACGGAGTTCAATGCCCTCAAGTACGTGCTTGAGGACCGCTATCGTGGCTATGACGACACCTTCAGAAAGAAGTGGTACGACCACCTCTTCTTAGGCTTCGGCGGAGGATTGCATAAAGACTTGGAATATGCAGGCTATAACCTCTCGCCAATCACGATGGCGCACGTGAGTGTGGGTAAGCAGTTCAACCCTTACCATACTGTGCGCCTCACAGCCGGATTGGGATTTGGCTACTATGAAGGTAACAAGAAGAACTATAAACAGTGGCAAGGTTCTGTCGACTGGATATATAGTCTGTCGACGTTGATGGACGGCTATCGTCCGTCTCGACTGCTCGATGTGTCAACGGTGTTTGGCTTTGGCGTGCGTCACAACACAACAAACATAGTTGACAACCATCGCACACGATACGAAATACGTGGAGGTGTGCAGGGAAAGATATTCACCGGTCCGCAAGGATACCTCACAATAGAGCCGTATGTAGGTATCAAGTCAAGACACCTGTATAATAAGTTCGGAGGCTTCTATGGTGTAAACATCGGTATGGTGTACTATCTGCACAACAACCTCTCTATCGAGGACCGTATGCGCTACATGAAGAACCGCCCTGAATACGTGGACAGCACAATGCAGTGGCATCCGCAGAAATGGCGTACACCATGGTTTGCCGAGCTCTCAGGAGGCATGGCATGGTGCGTGGGAGGTGAAAATGTGAGCCCAAAGATGGGACACTCTACGAAGATGTCTGTAGGTAGATGGTTCTCGCCGTCGGTAGGTGTGCGCCTTAGCTTAGGACTCACCTCCGCCACATGGGACAAAACCCATGAGGCAATGGGCGAACAGGACGAGGATAGACGCGCTATGCTAAGCATACCAGTGCAAGACGATGCTGTTGTCGACCTGCATGATATGACCGCTGATGCAACCGCAGAGGCTCTTATCAATCCGTTAGGATTTATGAAGAACTACTCTTTCGACCAACCATTCAACGTGGCGTTAGCATTCGGTGGCGGTCTTAGTTGGATTATGCGAGAGCAGAAGACCCATCTGCGTACCATTAGTACGTTCTACACGGCAGGCTTACACCTCTCGTATAACCTCAGCAACGACTTGCAGGTGTTCCTCGAACCGAGCTTCACCAACTATAACTACCGAATACCGTATCGCAACATAGACGCAGTGAAGCGTTTCAACGCCCAAAGAGTAGTGGTTCGTCTTGGTTTCACAGCCTATACACGTGCTACAAACTATCGTATGAGGAAGCAAGATGACTATGAGGCACCACGTATTCCGCTTAGCTTCGGTTTGGGCGCAGGTACGATGCTGTTCAACACCAAGAAGACATACGAGGGCGCAGCGTTCAACTATAATGCACAGGCATTCGTTGAAGGACATTTCGGTAAGGTGCATGGCGTACGTGCTTCGTTCGAATACTTGTCTATCAATAGCGTTGCGCCGGACAGCTATACAGGCACAACCGAGTATGGTACAGAATACACCACTACTGGACTCTTCAAGAACAACTACAAGCGAGGCTTCGTGGCACTCAACTATTTGCTGAATGTCACCAACCTCTGTTCAGGCTATCAGAGCAATCGTATGTTTGAGGCGGAGTTGTTCGCTGGTCCTGCATTGTTACTGTCGTTAGGCAATAGCACAGAACCTGATGGTTCGATAAAGGTGAACAGTTCGCACACCATGTCGTACTCACCAAGAAAGTACAACACCAGTCCGCTTATGGGTGCCAATGGAGGTATCAAGATAAAGATGAACGTGGCTAAGCACATCGCTGTGACGCTCACACCGCAGCTCTACGTAGTGCGTTACAACCCAAACATGCTTGGCGTTAATATGCTGAAGCTGCGCACGTTCCAGACACTCAACCTCGGTGTGCAGTACACACTATAATCGGTGTGCAGTACGTATTATAAGTAAATAATAGGGCGGAGGTATCAACACCTTCGCCACTCTTAAAGCTATACAAGATATGAACATGAGAAAAATCGCTATAGGCTTGCTCGCTTTTGCACTTGTTGCGCCTTCGATTGCTTCTGTCTCGCTGAAGGACAAGAAGGAGAAGAAACCGAAGACCGAGAAGAAGGCAAAGGTTGGCAATAAGACAAAGACCAGCAAAGCGTCAAGTTCTAATTCGCCACGCAAGGTGCAGACCATCAATGATGTAGAAGCCGCAATTTTGGGTATAGAGAAGATTGTGTCGCACACACTCGTTGAGGTAGAACCTATTGTGCAGCAGATTTGCGAGTCGCAACAGACCAAGAAAAGCGTGTGCCCACGTATCTACGTAGGCGCAGCCAATGCCTTTTGGCTCAAATCGGGTGTCAGCGATACCACATACGCTTTGAAATACATCGACAAAGCAATAGAACTCGACCCTCATTATAGTCCAGCCTATATGCTCAAGGGCGACATCTACAAGTGGGCTGACGATACTACAGTAGCTGTAAACTACTATAAGAAGGCGATAGAGATGGCTCCCAACGACTTCAGGACGTATCGTAAGTATGCATCATTTGTAGAGGCAGGTTTGGACAAGGTGACAGAGCGTGCGTTTGCGGGCGATACAGAGGCTCAAGAAGAAGTACGTAAACGTAGAGCAAAGCTGGAAAACATCTACGCAATGGCTAAGGAAGCCAATCCTACATTCCCATATAATCGTGATTGTGCACGTTTGTATGCTGCATATGGTCTTACTACAAATGAGATTCAAAAGGGCGTTCAGTTGTATGATGAAGCTCAAAAGGACTCTTTAGAGGCTGACGACTATACATCACAGGCCCGAATGGTATATACTTTTGTGGACAATGCCGATGGTAACACAAAGTTGCAACTCTATACGCGCATTATGAATATTTGCGATAGTGGTTTGGTAAGATATCCTGCATACTATTATATTCTCTCCACTGGTGCGGATTGGGCGAACAGAGCGTATGATCTTGTAAAGAAGCAGCAGGGTGATGCTCTTTATGAGTATAAGAAGTTGTTCGCTTCAAGGGCATTGGAGTATAGTGAAACTTTGATCGCAAGCAAAGACACTGCTATTACCGATTTGAATTACTTGAATTATGGTAAGGCACTTATTAATAACAATAAGTTAAATCAGGGAATAGATGTGTTGAAGGAATTGCTAAAGAGCCCGACAATTAAAGATGATCAGGTAGCTTCTGCAATGGGTGTTATCAGTAATACCTATAAGGATATGGGCGAATACGATAAGGCAGAAACGGCTTATCAAGAGTATATCAATACTGTTGAAAGCAATGGTAAGCTGAACTATTTCCATCTGCAGAACTATGCTGTGATGTATAAGGATAAGGCGGAAGAGTGTGTCGGAATGGAGCAGGTGGCAGCTTATAAGAAAGCCTTTGATATATATGGACAGGCTGCAGAACGATTCCCTGATTATGCAGACTATGGCTATATCAATCAGCTTCAGTTGAGTCCGTTAATTGACCCTGATCAAGAGGCAGGCGTTGGATTGCAACCTGCTTTGCAGCTGTATAATAGCGTTTCTGCAAATGCTTCTTGGCAGTTGATGGCAACTCGTTATTTGGTTGGCTACTACTTCAATGTGAAGAAGAGCAAGGAGTTGGCTCGTAAATACTTTATGCGTTGGCACGAGCTCGACCCGGACAACGAGACAGTCAAGCGAAACATCGCAATCTTGTATAAGGTTAAGCTATAAGATGAAGATATAACTTCGCATCAGATACAAGGCTATGGCAGCAATGTCATAGCCTTTTTTGTTCATTCGGAAAACCTTTTTTATATAGAAGCAATATATCATAGTAAAGTATCAGTACGCGAAAAAATCTACCATATCTCCCAGT
>OGGT01000522.1_pt1 | contig 19131 bp, 15 predicted proteins | sample 1571311 | NCBI WGS metagenome assembly OGGT01 (sample SAMEA2581931, study PRJEB24529) | metagenome | biome: Human gut stool | place: China | collected 2011
CGATGATCTGCTCGTCCATCTTGCCGAACGACCGGCTGTGCTTGGGCACGATGATAGGGTCGAAAGTGTTCCGGCGATCACGAGGGACGCTCAGCGGCAGAGGACCGAACTCGGTCTTGAGGGTCTTGTGGCTAAAGCCGTTGCGCTTGTTGGGGACAAGGGAAAGCTCGTCAGCATCAACTTCTTCAGGAGGCGTTTCGGTGGGCTGACAGCCGGTGAGATGGGCATCCATTTCTCCCTGCAGCATGGCTTCGACAAAGCGTTGGGAGAAGGTACGTACGGCCTCGGAGAAGGCTTCGGCTCCTAGGGGGCGGCCCGATGCTCGAAGCTCGGAAACGTACTGCTCGATGTGGCTATCGAGGGGGTTGGTGGACTTCTTACGAGAATTGCGTTTGGTGTTCGTGTTCATTGGATGCACCCGTTTGGCGGGCTCCGATTATCCCATGGACACAAAATTTCTGACGCTCTCTTCAAGTCCAATAAGAAGGGCTTCCCGAAGTTTCATCCATCAAGAAGCACGAGAAACGAATTGCCGTTCTTCAAAAGCAACTTTGCCACAACAAGGAAGCCCGCAAGAAGCTGGCCGATTTGGGCAAGGCGGCCCCGTTTGACAAACGGGAGCCGAGTCGCAGGTGCAGGCAACTGAAGAACCAGATTCTGACGCACTATCGTCGTATCCGCAACATTCGTCAGGACTTCATGAAGAGAACGGCTCACACCATCGCACAGAAATACGGATGGGTGGCCATGGAAAATCTGAAGTTGAAGAACATGACGAAATCGGCCAAGGGCACGGTTGAGGATCCGGGCAGGAACGTGAAGCAGAAAAGCGGCTTGAACCGCTCTTTGGCACGCGTTGCGCCCTATGGTATGAGGATGGCCATCCTGTGGGCCTTGTTCAAGGCCGGCGGACGGCTCATCCTTGCCGATCCGAAGTACACGAGCCAGACTTGTCCCAAGTGCGGATACACGAGTTCATCAAATCGACCTACGCAGGCGTATTTCGGTTGCCAACTTTGCGGCTACACTGAAAACGCGGGTGCACTCAACGTGCTAAAGAAGAGCCGGACAGGCTCAGTTCGCCCGTCAAGTGAACTTGGCAACAAGTCAGCAGCGGGAACCGTCCTTTTCTTCGCGTCCTGACGCGAATACGAGGAATCCCGGGTATTCATACTCGGGAGGATGTCAAACTTCCGAGGTAGGGGATGCCCCGAATGGCCGGTCGGGGCACTCTCTCAAATGGAATTGTCTTCAGCAATCACTTCCCGTCGACGCTGTTGACGAGATTCATGCGCATGATGGCGCGGTGCTTCGAGCCGTCGAGGCGCTCAAGGTCGAAGCAGTCGCCGTCGACCGTCGGAAAGCCCGCGAGGAAGGCGTCGATGCGGGCGACGGCCTCGGGCGGCAGGGGGCGGCCGATGAGCGCGGCGTTCCCGTCGACGTGCCTTGAGCTTCTCGTGCCGATGATCGCCGCGGCGACTTCGGGCCTCGAGAGCGTCCAGAGCGTCGAGACGTTCGCAATCGAAAGCCCGAGCGGATCGCCGATCTCCTTCATGAGGGCGAGAAGCGCCTGGAAGCCTTCCCAGCGGAGCGAATCCTCGATGACGAGCGCGTACTTGACCAGGGAGCGGTTCTCGAAGTGATCGGGCTTCGGCGCGCCAAGCCACTTCTCGGACATGAACCCGCCGGCGACGGTGCCGTAGCAGAGCAGTTTTACTCCCGTCTCGCGGCAGAGGCGCTCGAGCCGCATGGCGGGGCGGCGGTCGAGGACCGAGTATTGGCACTGGTTGGTGGCGACGGGGATGCCTGCGTCGATGAGCTTTCGAAGCTCGACGGCGTTGAAGTTCGTGGTGGAGATGAGGCGGATGAGGCCCTTCTCCTGAAGGCGCACAAGCTCGCCCGCCACGTCGACCATGCCCGGCACCGAATAGTCCCACCAGTGGAACTGGACTGCGTCGAGCCGCTCGACGCCGAGGCGCCTGAGGCTTCGCGTGATGATGTTCTCAACATAAGCCGGCGTCACGTTCGCAAGGTCGTTGAGGTCGGGCACGAACTTCGTGTGAATCTGCGGCAGGCGAAGTCCCGCCTTCCGGCGCTCGCGTATGATGCCGCCGAAGAAGTCCTCGACGCCCGTGTAGATGTCGGCGCAGTCGAAGGTGTCGAATCCCATGTCGATGAGGCGGTTGAAGGCGCGGGACGCGTCGGCGAGATCGAGCGGACGCTCGAGCGCGTGGCCCGCGGAAAGCTGCCAGCCGCCGTTGATGACGCGCGGCACGTCATAGTCTTCAGTAATGTGGATTCGGTCCATGAGGGGCGCTTGGGTCATGATCATGTACTCCTGGTTGTACGGTTGCCGGACCGCTCAGGCCTTTTCGCCCAGCGGCACGACGGTGCATTCGGCGTGCGAGAGGATGCGTTTTGCGGTCCGTCGGATTCTGAACTTTGCTCCGCAGTTGGGATCGGGACAGGCGATGAGCGCATCGGTCGTCATCCAGTCGTTCGGGGAGGTGGGGCGTTCCTTGGCGGGCAGTAGCGGGATGAGCGCCGCGAGCGCATACATCGAAAAGCGCCCGCCCTTGGGAAAGACGAGGTCCTCGCCTTCGACTCTGAACGCGTGGCCCGCATGGTGGCGGCAGACGAAGTCCTTTTCGTCGCCTTCAACGGTTACTTCGAGGTCGTAGAGTTCGAACGTGTCGTCAGATGTCATCGTCTGTTTCCTGTTTGTCAATCCTGAATGTCTGGCGTTATTCAGAGGGCGGTTGCAGTCTTGGCCTCTGCAGCTTCGGGTTCGGGCGTTTCCATCATGCGGCCCGTGCCCGTGAGCACCATGAAGCCGAAGACGAGGAAGAGCGCGATCGGGTAGAAGGCGGCGGTCATGAGCGTGAAGGGCGTGACGGCAGCTGCGCCCTCGAGTCCCGAGACGGCGGCCATCGTGATGAGCACGAAGACCGAGAACGGCATCAGGACGGGAAGGCTGTTCGCTAGGCCCGAGAGGATGTGCGAGCGGCGGTACGGGTGCACGTTCGAGGCGCGGCCGATGTCGTCGGTGAGAGAGCCGACGAGTGCGACGGAGGCGGAGGTGACGGCTGCAAAGAGCGTCGTCACGACGAGCGTGGCGGCCGAGAGAAAGAGCTCGGTGCGAAGTGCGGAGGGGCGGCCCGCCGAACCCGCTTCAAGGGCCTTCGCCATCATGTCGGGCACGCCCGCCTCGCGTACGATGCCCGTGAAGGCGAAGAGCGTGACGCACAGCAGGATGATGGGCGAGACGTTGCTGATGCCTGAGATCAGAAAGCCCGAGAGCCTGCTGTCGACGGCCGCGAAGATCGTGGCGAAGCTGAGGCGGCCGATGAGAAGGCCCGTGGCCGTGCCCGTCACGACGCCCGCCGAGATCGCCATCAGCACGTCGCGGGTCCTGACCGCAACGGCGATGAGGACGGCGACGGGGACGAGCATCAGAAGGGCGGACGCGTCGCCCGAGAGCGCCGCCTCGGAGACGGGGAGGGATTCGCCCATGAAGGCGTAGACGGGCAGGGAGACGGCGAGCGCGATCATCGCGTAGGGAAGCCGGGTGCGCACGACGCCTGCGATGTCGGCGGGCGTGCCGTTGCGAAAGCGCTGGGTGACCGACGAGATGACGGTGACGTCGGAGACGGGCGCGAGGTTGTCGCCGAAGATGGCGCCCGAGAGGACGGCGCCCGCGAGCATGGCGGGATCCGCACCGAGTGCGACGCCCGCAGGGAAGAAGATCGGCATGGCGGCGAGGAGCGTGCCGATGGACGAGCCCGTGGCGGCGGCCATCAGGGAGGAGGCGAGGAGCACGAAGACCGTGAAGGCGTGGCCCGTGAGGTGCAGCATCCCTCCGAGGAAGACGAGCCCGTCGGCGACGCCCGAGGCCTTCATCATGGCGGAGAAGATGCCCGAGGCGATCAGGATGAGCACGACCGTGCCCGTCAGCTCGGACGAGGCCCCGCGCACGGCGGCCTTCCAGTATTCGGACGGGGCTTTCGCGAGGAGCGAGCCCGAGAAGAGCGTGAGGACGCCTGCGGCTGCGAGGCCCGTGAGGTCGAAGGCGGCCTCGGAGATGAAGAGCCTGGCCGTGACGGCCACGAAGAGTGCGAGCGGAAGAAGGAGGACGGCGGCGGAGCCGTGGAATCGAAGCGTTGTCATGTCGGGTGCCTGTCGGGGGATGGTTGTCGGAGGACGGATCGGAGTCGGATGTCTTCCTTTTGCCATCGTCTGCTGCAGGACCTTGCGCGCTCGTTGAGCCTTTGGAACATGTTGAAACCACTATGGACGTTTTCGTTGTGTCTTGTCCGTCGTCCCGTGGCTTCTGTGCGCCTGATGCGAAAAGACCCGCGGGAGTGCGGGTCTTTTGGACTGGAATTTGGGCAAAGCTCGCCCGACCCGCTCTAGAAAGAGAAGGAGCGCCACCAAAGGTGATGGTGAGCGGAAGGGGTCGGAAGGAGGATCTGCGTATTCATAACGGATATAGTATAGCGTGGAAGGCTTCGCTTGTGCATCAGGTGGTTTGCTTAGGGTGATCCGTCTATGGAAGGCTGCGGGGCGGGTCTGGGCAAAAAAACGTCTTTGTGAACTTTGTCACAGAGGGGGCCTTCGGACCCGCCTAGACTCGATGTCAGGGATGAGGAGCACGGACCAGGCGCTCCCGGCCCTCAAGACACAAACAGGAGAAAAACCATGCAACTCAATCGTCGTCAGTTCCTCGGATCCGCCGCCGCAGCGGCCGCCTTTAGCACTGCTCCCGCCGTCATGACCGCAGTCGTCCAGAAAGATCAGGGGCACGATCAAAATTGAGAAAAACAATTACCGATCTTTTCAACGCTGCTTCGGACGGTCGACAAAACGGAGGGGAATGGGTGAGTTTGTGGAGCATCTCAAACGCAAGGCTGAAAGCTGTTCCTGCAGATCAACGGGGACAAGACGAAGGTTCGCCCAATCAGCTCCCCCGACGTCAAATCCCTTGGTTTTGGATTCTGGATTCAGCGAAAGGGAAACGGGGAGTCGATCGTGCGAGATCGGCCGCACAAGAAGTTCCGTGACAAATGCTTGAGTAAGCTCAAGGAACTGACTTCGAGGAGTAGGGGGCAAGGCCTCGACGCCTTTCGAAGAAAGCTCAAGGCATACATATATGGGTGGATTGGGTACTTTGGACGTTCGTCGATGGCGAAATTCGCCTTGAAAACAGACGAATGGCTGAGACGTCGCATCAGAAAGATCTACTGGAAGCAGTGGAAAAGGATCTCGACGCGATATAAGGCTCTCCGCATACTGGGCATCGAGGAAGAATTGGCATGGCAATGGGCCAACACGCGTAAAGCGAGTTGGCATATTTCCAATAGCCGAGTCCTCGCACAATCCCTAACGAACGACTTTCTACTCTCGAGAGGATGGGTGAGCCTGACTGCTGTCTATCGTGCAAGACAGCGGCTAGTGCAACCATAGGTAACCGCCCACTACGGATCCGTACGGTGGGTGGTGTGGTAGGGCGGCGTGAGTACCCTCACGCCTCCTACCCGATCAAGCTCGCCGCCATGAACTGGGGCGACGGCATCACCGTCGACGCCCGCCGCGCCGCCGTCTCCCCGGCCATGCCCTGCACGGAAAAGACGCGCGAACTCGTCAAACTCATCAACGAAGCCGCCCGCCTCGAAGGCTTTGAAGCGGGCTGGGTCGACGCCGGCGGCGGTTCCGACGCCAATCGCATCGCCCAAGCCGGCACTCCCGTCGTTGACGGTGTTGCCCCTGCCGGTGGCTGCTTCCACTCCGAACGCGAATACCTCCGCGTCGACACGATCGAAAACCGCGTGCGCATGCTCTCGCGCTTCCTGCCCCTTCTCTAAAAAGAACAGGTCAAAACAAGTCAAGGGGTGACCGCCCTCAAACGGTCGTGCTGAGGATGCAGTTCGCCCGCCTTTCAAACGAAAGGCGGGCGTTTCTGCGTTCGGGAACCGTGAATGCCGTCGTGTCACACAAATGAGATGAACGGGCTGAAACGACAGTGCGAGAGACGGTCCCGGGCAGAAGGACGCCGCCTGAGGACGTCCGCGGCGCAGGGAAAGGTGTCGAATATGACGTCTGTCATCAAATTGTCATAATTCCGTCACGAAGCCGTCACGCGGAGCGGTCAGAATGCGGGCGTTGTCTTACCAACGCTTACATCTGACATGGAACAATACTATCTGGTGTTGCTGGCCTTCCTCGGGGTCATCGCAGTCATTGACCTTTTCGTCGGCGTCTCGAACGACGCCGTCAACTTTCTGAATTCGGCCCTCGGCTGCCGCATCTCCTCCTTCCGCACGACGCTCTGGGTCGCCTCGATCGGCGTGCTCGCGGGCGCGACGTTCTCCTCGGGCATGATGGAGATCGCCCGCTCCGGCGTCTTCCATCCTCAGCTCTTCACCTTCTCCGAGCTGATGATCGTGTTTTTCGCTGTCATGGTAGCGGACGTCATCCTGCTTGACGCCTTCAATTCGCTCGGTCTCCCGACGTCGACCACGGTCTCGATCGTGTTCGAGCTCATGGGCGCCGCCTTTGCCGCCGCGCTCTTCAAGCTCATCGACGCGGGCGCTCCGCTCTCCGACGTCGCCGACTACATCAATTCGAGCAAGTCGCTCGGCATCGTCTCGGGCATTCTGATCTCCGTCGTCGTCGCCTTCATTTCGGGCGCCGTCGTGCAGTACCTCGCCCGCCTCGTCTTCACCTTCAAGTTCGAGAAGGCCTACCGACGCATCGGCGCCATCTACGGCGGCATCGCGCTCACGGCCATCATCTACTTCCTCGTGATGAAGGGCGCCAAGGGCGCGAGCTTCATGCGTCCCGAGTGGATCCAGTGGATCAACGCCAACACGGCCGTCATCCTCTTCTCGCTCTTCACGGGCCTGACGGTGCTCTTCCAGGTGCTCATCACGGTCTTCCGCGTCAACATCTTCAAGATCATCATTCTGGCGGGTACGTTCTCCCTCGCGTTCGCCTTTGCGGGCAACGACCTCGTGAACTTCGTGGGCGTGCCGCTCGCCGCCTGGGACAGCTGGAAGGAATGGCAGGCCTCGGGTGCCGCCGACAACGCCTTCATGATGGGCGGCCTTTTGAAGCCTTCCACGGCTCCGACCGCCTTCCTGCTCCTTTCGGGCTTCGTGATGGTTCTCACGCTCTGGTTCTCCAAGAAGGCCCACCGCGTCATCCAGACCTCCATCAACCTTTCTTCGAGCCGCTCCGGCACGCAGGAACAGTTCGGCGCCTCCGCGCCCGGCCGCATGATCGTGCGCGGCGCCATGGGGCTCGGCAAGGTGATCAGCCAGATCATCCCGATGCCGATGCAGAGGGGCATCGCCACCCGCTTCGAGCCGCTCCCCGTCGTCAAGGGCGAGATTCCGCTGCCCTTCGACTACGTGCGCGCCTCGATCAACCTGATCGTCTCCGCCATCCTGATCGCCTCCGCCACGAGCCTCAAGCTGCCGCTCTCGACCACCTACGTGACCTTCATGGTCGCCATGGGCTCGAGCTTCGCCGACGGCGCCTGGGACCGAGAGTCCGCCGTTTATCGCATCTCGGGCGTGCTCACCGTGATTTCGGGCTGGTTCCTGACCGCGCTCTCCGCGAGCTCGCTCGCCGCCGTCGTCGCCGTGCTCGTCTTCTGGGGCGGTGAGGCCGCCGCCATCATCCTCGGCTTCGGCGCGATCTTCCTCCTCGTGCGCTCCAACCTCAAGACCCGCGAGGACGACGTGACGCTCTCCGACGAAAGCCGATCCGTCTACGACGCCGCCTAAGTGGGCCAGCTTCTCTCGAAGCACGTGCAGAAGAGCCTCTCCGAAACGCTCCGGGTGCTCTCGCGCATTCATGAGAACTTCACGGCCGACTGTGAGCGCGAGCTTACGAAGGTCAAGGCGAGCGCCACCGACGTCTTCGAGGACGCCATAGAGGCCCGCAGCGTTTACTACCGCATGGCCGCCGCCGAGGCCGCGCCCTCCAAGGCCGACTTCGATGCCCGCTACCTCTATCTGCGCGCCTGCACCAACACCCGCGAGGTGAGCCGCTCTCTGCAGAACCTCGCCAAGCTTGCCCGCGACCACGTGGCCAACCGCCACCGCGTTGGCAGCAACGAGATCACGAACGACATCGGCACGCTCGTCGCGGACATCCGCACGCTCGTCAACGCCCGTGAGGATCATGCCGACGTTACGGCGCTTCGCAACAGGGCGGCTGACGTCATCACCCGCATCGAGGATCTTCAGCGCCGCCTGATGGAGGCCCAGCCCCGCGGTTCGATGACCATCCGCTGCTGCGAGTTCCATCTCTCCTACCTCCTGGTGCTCCGCGAACTCGTCAACCATTACGAGATCGCCTCGCTCCTCGAGGAGCAGATCGATGCGCTCGCAAGAGGTGCGAAGGCTGCCTGAGGCCGCATCAGCAATTCAAACGCAGTCTAGTGGGATCGCGGCTCTGGTCCCCAAACAAAGAGCCGCGTCATTTTGGGAAAGCCTTTTTCCGGGGCTTTCCCTTTTTTTGGCTCGGAAAAGAGGGGCTGAAAACTCAATCTCATGAAATAAATATTTCGCTCAACTTACTCAAAGGTTGTTGCAGAAATAAATTAATGGAGCCGATGATTAAGGTACGCGCTTTCTGTTCACGGCGTTCCTGAGAGCCATTTTCTGGCGTCCATGTCCACAAGCCGCCTTTCCGAGGTCGACGACCTGATAGGGGACGTCCATATGCCTGCGGGCCGTCCGGATGAGCTGCCTCGAGTGCGTCCTCCATTCCGTGAAGGAAACCGGGATTGGCAACTTCAAGCAGGAGAAGAAGGCCATCAAGATCGGGGCGGCGCTCCGCTGCTTCGCTGTCCGGGTCAGGAAGCTCTGAAGATTTCGGAACGGGGAGCGTCATTTGCTGCACCAGGGTTCGAGCGACAATAGGGTTTCCCTTTAGAACGAAAGTTCTAGGGGTTGCTCGCTAAGGAAAAACTCTCTGGTAAGGAATGAGGACCATGCGTAAACTTGCTGCTCAACTGCTTTTAAGCGACACAGGACCACTTCGTCGCGGCAGTTGAATCTTTTGAGGAGAATCAAATGAACTTCAAGACCAAGCTTGCCGTTCTCGCGATCGGTGCCGCCATGGGCTCCATGGCCTTCAACGCCTCCGCCTGCTCGACGGTCATCGTCGGCAAGGACGCCAGCGCCACGGGCAACATTCTCGTGGGCCACAATGAGGACAACGGCGGCCGCATTCTGACTGCTCAGCACTGGGTCCCGGCTGCCACTCACAAGGCCGGCGAAATGATCAAGTTTGAAGAGGCTGCCGCCTCCATTCCGCAGGTTGAAAAGACCTTCGGCTTCTTCTGGTCGCAGACCTTCGATCCGACCGGCGCCTCCTTCTCCGACGGCTTCGTCAATGAAAACGGCGTCACGATCGTCACGAATGCCTGCACGGGCATCTACAAGGACGACATCATGCCGACCAAGGATGGCGGCATCGGCTACGGCATCCGCCGCCTGATGGCCGAGCGCGCCACGAGCGCCCGTCACGCCGTCGACATCGCCATCGAGCTTCTCGGCAAGTACGGCTACTTCTCGGAAGGCCGCACTTATACGATCGCTGACCCGAACGAAGCCTGGCAGCTGGCCATTCATCAGGGCAATACGTGGGTCGCAAGGCGCGTGCAGGACAATGAAATTATCTACATTCCGAACAACTTCATGATGGACAAGGTTGACGCAACTGACACCAAGAACGTCATCGTTGCTCCGGGCATGATCGAGCGCGCCATCAAGAACGGTCGCTACAAGCCCGCCAAGGAAGGCGTCTACAGCGATTTCAACTACCGCGTTGCCGTCGCTCCGGCCGAACGCCGCTCCGCCGACTACAACTCCAGCCGCAACAACCTCGCCTGGAACAAGATCATCGGCAAGAACATCACGGATCCGGAACAGTTCCCGTACTCCGCCGTCGCCACGAAGAAGTGGACGGTTGACGACGTGAAGGACCTGCTGCGCACGCACGAACACGACATCCAGGAACAGGATGCCCAGTGGACGCATACGAACAGCCTCGGCATCTGCCGCGCCACGACGCATGAGTCCGAAGTGTTCGAAATGAACGCCAATCCGCTCCTCATCACCGGCTATCGCGCACTCGCTCGTCCGTGCGAATCCCCGTACATCCCGTTCTATCCGCTCGCTCGTCCGGCCGAAGGCACGGCCTTCATGAGCTGGGACAAGGCCACGGCCGAACACTTCAAGGGCACGCCGGAATACTTCGGCTGGCGCTCTGAATGGCCGGTCACGACGTTTGTCGCCGCCGCCAATACGTACGACTTCCAGCGTCAGGACCAGAAGGATGTTCGCGCCTTCGTCGAGAAGCTTGAAGCCGGCTGGGAAAAGGATGTTCCTGCCGTCACCGCTCATGCCAAGACTCTTCTCAAGGTCTCCAAGGAAAAGGCCGTCGAATATCTGCATGCCTACAACGTCCGCATGCTGAACGAAGCCCAGGCCGCCGTTGCTGAAAAGCTTGAGGAAAAGGCTCCGTGGACGCTCGCCGTCATGGCCGACAGCATCAATCCGAAGAGCGACGAAAGGGTTGAAGTGGTTCTCTTCTCGAGCGGCAAGCTCGACGCCACGAAGGCCGATCCGAAGCAGACCTGGGGCGGTGTGGGCCGCGCCTCCATTGGCAACAAGATCACGATGAGTCAGAAGCTCGCCCAGCCGGTCAAGGCGGAAGCCCGCGACGTTGACGGCGACGGTCTGAAGGACATGGTCTTCACGTTCACGCAGAAGGGCCTCGCCCAGAACATGCTCGCCGGCGCGAACTATGACATCTGGCTCCACACCTACGTCGACGGCAAGCGCGTCGCCGCCATGGACACCGCCTTCATCGAAACCGAAGGCTACAAGGGTCCCGCCAAGCGCACGCAGAACGCCGACCTCTAAGTCGTGAATCCTGCCCGCAGGCCTCCCGGTGAGGAACCGGAACCTGCGGTCGAGTCCATAAGCTCAAGAACAATCGAGGGCGTCTTTCGAAAGGAAGGCGCCCTCGATGCGTTCAGTCGTCAGTACTCGAAGCTGTAGAGCACGTCGAACGCCTGATTGACGCCCGAGGCGGCTTCGAGGTAAAGGCGCGGCATCAGGCGGTAGCGCAGCGTGATGGTCGCGAGCGAGTCGAAGATGCCCACGCCGTACTTGAGCTGAAGGCCGGGGAGGATGTAGCCCGACACGACGACCTGCGAACTTTCGCCCACGCCTGCCGTGTCGACGCCGAGATCCTTGATGCCCACCGCGTCGCCGATTTCTCCGATGATCCTGCCTGTCTGCGAGACGCCCAGCCCCACAAGCGCCGAAGTGATCATCGAGTTGTCGTCGCTCGACGTGTCGAGCCCCTGTCCACGAAGCAGATAGGAGAGGGTCTGCTGCTGAGAGAGCGCGGGTTCGGAGAATACCGTCACCTTCGGGCGCATGGCGTTGCCCGTGACGCGGATGCCCGCCGTCACGTCGTCCTCGATCGCCTCGGGATTGCGGATGGCCTCGATGTTGAGCTGCGGACGGCTGGGCGGGCGAAGATCACGTGACCCGTGCGCACGATGAGGTCCTGGCCGTAGGCGTGGAAACGCCCGTCGTCGACGTTGACCTGGCCGTTGAGGCCGAGGCCGCGCCTGGCGTCCTGCGTCACCTTGAGGTCGCCCGAGAGTTTCGCCTTGAGGCCAAAGGCGTCGATGAAGATCTGATCGCCCATGTGCACCACGATGTTGCTGTCGATCGGAATCGTGGCGGTCTTCGAGACCTTGGGCTTCATGTGGCGGTCAAGGAGCACTTCGTCAGACGAGACGCCCGTGGCTGTGGCGGGAAGATCCGCCACCGTGATCTGCGCGGCGGGCACCTCGATCCTGCCGTTGAGCGTCACGCGCTCGGACGAGGCCGCAAGCGAGACGTCGGGCGAGACGGTGACCTTGGCGTACGGGGGAACCGTGATGAGGATGTCGCTGCCTGAGGCATGCACGTTCGCCGTCGGGTGCGCCATGTCGCGCCACTGCGCGTCGCCCGCAAGGTCGAGCGCGCCCTGGCTCGTCTCGAGGCGGCCTTCAAGCGTGGACGTGTCGCCCGCGAAGTCGATCCGGATGTTCGAGGGCTTCATGACGAGGGGCACGGCGCCTTCGGAGACCCTTGCGTCCGTGAGCGCGATGCCGCCGTTGAGGAGCGGCTTGAGCAGCGTGCCCGAGAGCGCCACGTCGACGTTGAGCCTGCCCTCGACCTTTTCGTCCGAACCGATCAGGGTGTTGACGATCGACAGGTCGCCGCCGTTGAAGAGGATGCGGCCGTCTAGCCTGCGGGTTTTGGCGGGATCGATCACGGCGACCGTTGCCTTGAGGTCGGCGTTGTCGCGGATCTTCACGTCGAGCTCGGCTGAGGCGCGCGACTTGTCGGTGCGCGCCTTGAGGCTGACGGTGTCGAGATGCACGACGAGGGGCTCCTCGCCCGTCGTCTGCGTGACGGTCATGCCGTCCGCGTCGACGAGCGCATCGATTTCAGGCAGGCTGCCCGAGGAGAGGTCCCACTTCGCCTTGGCGGTACCGTTGACGGTGCCTGCCACCGTGGTGAGCGGCGGCAGCCAGGGCTTGAGGACGTCAAGTTCCCACTGGCGCAGTCTGAGGGTGGCCGAGCCCTTTTCGCCTGCGCGCAGCTTGTCGTCGATGCAGACGTCGCCCGGCTTGCCGACCCAGCAGTGAGGTTCGAGCACCGCCTCGGAGCTTGAGGCCTTGTAGACGAGGCCCGCGGCCTTGTCCTGATGCCAGCTGCCGATCGGCGTCGAGACGGTGCCGTTGGAGAGCGTGCCCTTCCAGACGAGGGACTTCGTGTCGAAGGCGCCCGCAAGCTTGAGTTCGGCGTTGACGGGCTCGCCTGAGAGATTCACCGTGAGCTCGTGCTTTCGGTCGGTGCCCTCGAGCCTAGCGACGATGTCATGAAGGACGAGGCTCTCGGAGAGGGCGCCGTTCGAGGCGTGCAGCATCATCGAGCCGCCGACTTCGCCAGAGGGCTTTGCGGAGATGTCGCCGCGAAGCATCAGGGCCTCGAGCCTGACGTCGTCGCCGTAGCGAAGGCCCGTGGCCGTGAGGTCGGCCTTGGAGACGGGCTCGGAGAGCGTGCCGCCGATCGTCACGAAGCCCGAGGCGCTGCCTGCGAGCTCCTTCATGTTTCTGCCCAGATCGGGCGCGTCCACCTTGATGTCGGCCTTGATGTTCTTGCCGTCGAGCATGGCGCGGCCCGTGAGTTTATTGGCGTCGAGCGAGACGCTCACGTCGGGGACGTAGACCTTCATGGGGCTCTGCGCGATGGCGGAGCCATGAACGTCGAGGGCGGCGTTATCGATCCTGCCCTTGACGTCGAATTCGGGAAGCTCGACCGACCAGCCCTTCTTGTCGATGCGGCCCGACGTGCGGGAGCTGCCCGAGAGGACGGCCTTGACGGAGGGCGCAAAGTGGGAGACGTCGAGGTTTGCGAGCTTCATGTCGCCGCGCCAGCGGAGCGCGTCGACCCATGTGATCTCGCCAGTGACGCGGCCCGTACCGCCCGCAGTCTTCGCGGTGAGCTCGTCGAGCGTGAGCGAGGTGAGGGTGCCGCGGCCCTTGAGGCCGGCGGTGGCGGACGGAGTGCCCGGCGCCTTGACGCCAAGTCCTGCATCGAGCTTCCAGTTGCGGACGTCGCCCGACATGCGCAGGCTGAAGGCGGAGAGCGAGGTCAGGTCGGCAGGGTTTGCACCTTCGAGCGGCAGCTTGAGGCTGGGGGAGACGAGCGTCACGGAGAACGGGAGGCCCGCAGTGGCGGGATCGGCCGCAAGCAGGAACTTGGCGGGCACGGGACCTTCGGCCACGGCCGCAAGCGAAACCTTGCCCATGACCTCGCCCACGAGCGTCACGTCGGCCTTCTCGCCGCGCACGGGCGCGACGGAGAGCCTGGTGTTCGCACGAAGGTCGAGCGGCCACTTGCCCGAGAGACGTGCGCGCCCCTTGAGGGAGCCCGTGGCTTCGGGCATCTTCAGGTCGAGGCGGCGGATCTCGACTTCGCTCGCCTTCATGGAGGCGTCGAGCCTGAGTTCGTCGATGACGACGGGCGAGGCGCCCGCAAGCTTGAGGTTGGTGGCCTCGAATTCGGAGACGTCGAGCGAGAAGGGAAGACTCACCTCGGGCAGCTCTGTGAGGAGCGGCTTCGAGAAGAGGTCGGCGAACATTTTGTTGAGCTCGGTCGCGTCGAACGTGATCACGGGCTTTCGGGCCTCGAACTTGGCCTTGATCTCGGCTGCGCGACGCTCGGCAACCTTCCTGTCCTCTTCGGCCCTTTCCTCGGCTGTCTTCTCGGAGCCGGGCAGCGCGACCGCAAGCGAGCGGATGCGAAGGGGTTTGACGGAGAGCGCCTCTCCGATCCAGGAGGCGGAGGCGCCGAAGTAGGCTAGCGTCACCTTCGTGCCGTCGGCGGTGAAGTCGAGGCTCGTGATTTCGGCGTTGTCGAGCGATACGGGCCACGGCATGGTGACGGGGCCCGTATCGGCGGAGGGGGCGGACGGGTCGGAGGGCGGCAGCGATGCGGAGTCGAGTACGCCGTGCGGGTGCAGGATCTCGAGCTTCGTAACGGCGATGCGGCGCTCGGAGAGGAGCGCGTCCCGGTCGAGCCTCAGCGTGATGCGGTCGGCGCCTGCAGTGAGGCCCGGCATCTCGTAGGAGAGGTCTGTGATCGTGAGGTCGAAGAAGCCGCCCTCGATCGAGCCCGCCTTGAGGCCGGGCACGAGGGGAAGGGCCGTGCGAAGCAGCATCTGCTGGCCCGACGGCGTGGCGACGAGCCATGCGAGGCCCGCGGCCGTCAGCACGAGAACGCCGCCGGCGCTGAGAAGAACTTTGGCCGAACGTCTCATAGTTCAGCTCCGAGACCGATGTAGAACTGGAGACCGTCGTCCTCGCCGGCGTCTGCGGCGACGGGTTTGGCGACGTCAAGCTTGACGGGACCCACGGGGGAGTTCCAGCGGATGCCGACGCCGGCGCCACGCTTCCAGTCGAAGCTCGCGAAGCTGTTGCTGGCTTCGCCCACGTCGAAGAAGACGGCCGTCCACCACTTGCCCGTGAGGTTGTACTGATATTCGATGCTGCCCGTCACCATGCAGGATGCGCCCGTGAGGCGTCCCTCGCTGTCGCGCGGCGAGATGGACTCGTACTTGTAGCCGCGCACGGAGCGGTCGCCGCCCGCGAAGAATCGCAGGTCGGGCGGGACTTCGTCGAAGTCGTTCGTCTTGATCTTGCCCGCGCTGCCGCGCACGACGAAGCGGTGTCCGCGCCAGGGCGTGCGGATGAGCGTGCCGTGGGCCTGCATGATGATGAAGTCGACGTCGCTGCCGAGATAATGGGTGCCCGTGTCGATGCTGTAGCGCTGGGTGTCGCCCCAGTAGGGCATCATGCCGCCCCTGCTGCGGGTGCGCGAGAAGCTGATGCTGGGATAGACGAGCATGGTGTTGCTCGAGACGCCTGCCTGCGTGAACGAGTCGAACATCCAGTGGACGCCGATCGAGCGTTGCCAGCCCGTGGAGAACTCCCAGTTGCGCGAGAGCGCGAGCGTCATGTTGTTGGAGTCCGTGTCGTTGACGACGTCTCGCTTCATGGCGCCTTGGGCGAGCCAGTATTCCTCAAGCGGATTGGCGACGACGGGAATCTTGTAGGAGAGGTCGACGAGTTGCTCGTCCGAGGAGACCTCGGTCGAGGACGAGAGGCTGTGGCCGCGGCTGTTGATCCATGGCTTCTTCCAGCCGAACTTGGCGCGCGGGCCCGTGTCGGTGGCGTAGCCGAGACCGACTTCGAAGATATTGGCCGCGCGGGGCGTGACGTCGCAGTTCATCGGCAGCTCGGTCGTGCCCGCATCGCGCGCGGCCTGGAAGTCGGGCGCGACGACTGCGGACTTGAACCATCCCACGGAGGCGAGCTTCTGGTTGAAGTCGCCGAGCACGTCGGCGTTGTAGTAGTCGCCCTTCTTGAAGGGCGTCATGTTGCGAAGAAGCTCCTCGTCGATCTGCGAGCCCGAGAAGGTCACGTCGCCGAAACGCCAGCGCTCGCCGGTCTCGTAGTCGATGGACCAGACGGCCTCGCGAAGAGGAATGGAGACGCCGAGCTGGCTCTTGACGAATTCTGCGTCGAAGTAGCCGAGCTGCAGGGCCGCGTTCGTGAGGGAGCTCTTGAACTCCTCGTACTTGGCGTGGTTGAGCACGTCGCCCTTCTTGGGGACGCGGCGCTTCTGAAGAAACTTGAAGACACGCTCGTCGGCGCCCGGGCCCGTGACGTGCACGTCGACGTCGGAAATGAGAACGGGCTCGCCCGGAACGACCGTGATCTCGAGACTACGCTTGTCCTTGACCGTCATGGAGACCGCGGGCTGGTAGTAGCCGAGTGCGCGCAGGGAGAGCCTGACGGCCTTGTCGACGTTCATGCGGGCGGCGGGCGTATCGGTGTAGCCTGCCTTCTCGAGTGGTTCGACCCAGGCGCGGGCGTTGGCCGCCAGATCACCGTCAAGTCCCTTGATGTCGATCCTGAGCGTGTCGGCGGCGAGCGCGGAGGCGGAGCAGAGTGAAAGCGCCAGAACGGCGGTCAATGAACGACGCACGGCGTGCCGGACGCAGGGCCCGGCCAATTCATGAGTGTAGCCCATGTGGCGCGCCCGCAAGGCATCAGTTGCAACCTCAAACCATTTGCCTGAAATCGAATGGGGCGCAGGCGGCGACGGAGGCTTTCAGAGCAGCGTGCGGGAGATGTCGGCGGGGGGGACGCGTCCGATGACGGGCGCGCATGCGCCTGTGAGGACGGTGAGGCGCAGGCTGCCGAAGGCGGCGTGCGTGGCGAGGACGGAGCGCCCCTCGGGATCGAGGACGACGGGACGGCTTTCTTCGTCGAGCGTGAGGCGCCAGCCCGAGCCGCCGCGGTTGAGCTTGATTTCGGACTCCTTCATGCCCCAGGCGCGGAAGAAGGGTTCCGAGTCGCCGCTCTCGGCGCACTGGCGCACGATGGCGGAGGCGGCCTCGCCGAAGCTCATGCGGGACATGCCCTCGATGCTGCGCACGGGGCGCATCGTCTCAAGGTCGAGTCCCATGACGGGATCCTTGACGGAGGCGATGCCGAGCGCAATGCTCGTGCCCGTGTGGGCGATGCAGAGCGCGGTGCGGCGTCCGTCCTTGAGAAGATAGGGAGCGTAGGGCGGCTCCTCGACGAGTTCGGCGTCGAGAATGCGCGCGGCGGCGCTTGCGAGAATGCGGCCCCAGCGGGTCTGGCGGCGGCGCACGGGGTGGCAGAAGGCCGTGATGCGGCTGCGGGTCGCCTCGGGAAGCGTCGCGGCGAGCGACTCCTCGAGTCCGGCTGGAGCGGATTCGAAGTCAAACAGAAGCACGGCGGGGTTCGGGGTGCTGCTGAGCTTCTCGATTGGGGACATGATGAGGCGGACCGTATTGAAGATGAATGGATTCGGGACGGATCAGGAGGATTCGCCCGGGCGCTGACAGTGTACAGAAAACGCAGGCTTAGGGCGGACGGATCATCCTTATGGATGGATTTCCGAAAAGCGGGAAGCCGCAAGGCCTGCGAGGGCCCAGAGGACGATGATGAATCCGACGAAGGAGAGCGAGGCGCCCCAGCCTGCGGGGAGGAGCGCGGCGAAGACGAGGGGACCGAGGCCCGCGCCGAGGTAGCCCACGCCTTGGCTGAGCGCCGAGAGTCCGAGCATGTGGGCCGAGGAGCGCGTCTTCCTTGCCATCAGGATGAAGGCGACGGAGAGCATGGAGCCCTGAGGGGCGCCCGCAAGGATGCTGCCGAGGAAGATCCAGGGGCCGCCAAGCGTCCAGAACCAGAGGCCTGCGAGATAGGAGAGGGACATGAGGGCTTCTGAGGCCCATTCGGAACCGCAGTGCTTCATGAAGCGGTCGGTGAGGATGGAGGCGGGGAGGCCCGAGACGAGATAGAGGGCGAGGGCAGCGCCTGCGGCGTCGGCGCTGACGCCCTGTGTCTGGAGATAGGGCGGGAGCCACGCGGCGACTGTATATATGAGGAGCGACTGCAGCCCCATGACGGCCGTGACGGCCCATGCGCCGGGATGGCGCCTGAGGGATGGGGCGCGAAGGAGCATGGCGGAGGGGCCCGACGAGCGGCCGAAGGCTGCGAGCCAGAGGGCGAGGACGACGGCGCCGAAGGCGGCCCACGCGAGGAAGGCCGACTGGGTGAAGTCCGTGAGGGCCGCAAGCGGATGCGAGGTGAGTGCGCCGATCGAGCCCGAAAGGCCGACGACGCCCGTGTAGATCCCGAGGAGCGCACCTGTCTTCGCCTCGTTCTGCGTCTTGACCACGACGGGCATGAGGACGTTGAGGGCGGCGATGCCCACGCCGATGAGAAGCGTGCCGAGAAGGAGCGCGGGATAGCTCGGCGCCGTGCGCACGAATCCGCCGGCGGCAAGCACGCCGAGAAAGACGATGACGGCGCCGTAGAGTCCGAAGCGGCGGGCTGCGTCCGGGGCGGCGAACGAGAAGAGCCCGAAGGCCGCAACCGGAAGGGCGGCCGCAAGGCCGTATTCGGAGGCGGAGAGGCCGAGCTCGGAGGTAAGGCGCCCTGCGAGCGGGCCTACGGCCGTGATCGGACCGCGCATCTCGAGCGTGGCGGCAAGAATCAGGGCGAGCACTGCAATGGGCTTGAGATGAGTCATGAAGGTGGTGGTTGTTGAAGAGGCGCGCGGGCGCCTCCGGAATGGTCCAGAAGAAGATACCTCCAAATGCGGTCGAAGTCCATGCGCGGCGAAAGATCGGGTGACGGGGAATGATGGCCTGAGGAGGTTTTCTAGGTAGTAATACGGATTTTGACGCAAATGTTTGACAAACGTGCCGGAGTCGTGTTTAATTCCAATCCTTCGCTGACGACGCCAAGTCATCAGCGAATAAATTTGACAAAGAGTTGATGAGTTGGTAAACTCTCAATTCTGTGCTCTTAGGAGCGCTGTTCTTTAAAAATCAGAATTCAACGAACCGATAAGTGTGAACATCGGCAGTTTCAGGAGTGACTTTCAAAAGCACTCAAAAAACTTACGAAGTTCGCGCTTTGAAGGAAAAGCCGAAAGACGAAGG
>OGGT01000529.1_pt1 | contig 18979 bp, 7 predicted proteins | sample 1571311 | NCBI WGS metagenome assembly OGGT01 (sample SAMEA2581931, study PRJEB24529) | metagenome | biome: Human gut stool | place: China | collected 2011
TGATTGTCGATGCCCATACCATGAGCAATGTTCTCCACATCAAGATCGGAAGTGATAGAACCAAAACCAGAGAAATTCGGCAGACGCTGACTCATAATCATGTCAGTGGTCTTCTTGAAATAATAATCCATGTTGGCTGTCAATCTTCCGTTAAAGAAAGAAAAGTCCAAACCAACGTTCCATGCTTTTGTCTTTTCCCATTCCAAGTTAGGAGCAGCCAGGCGGCTCATATAAAGCGGATTAACCACATTGGAATTACCATTCTGGTAGTACACCATGTTTCCTCCTGCCAAAGCCAGGTTAGCCAATGTAGAATATACATCACCGAATTCACGGTTACCGTTGGTACCCCATGACAAACGTAACTTACCCATATCGAACCAGTCGCGAGTGGCAGACATGAATTTTTCTTCAGAGAATACCCAGCTAACACCCACAGAACCGAAGTTACCCCATGGATTATTAGCACCAAAACCAGAATAACCATCACGACGGAAAGTTCCAGTTATCATATAACGGTCTTTCAATCCATAGAACAAACGACCAAGATAAGAAGCTGCCGTATAGTGTGTATCGTTGGTACTGAAACTACTCTGACTCTTGTTAGCACCCGATGTATAGTGGAAGCCCAAAGCGTCACTCGGAGTAATATTACGTGCATTGATATTATCACTCCAATAACGGTGCTCTTCTGCTTCCTGTACTAAAGTAGCCGTAATATGATGGTCACCAAAGGTTCTATCCCATGTAATGGTGTTGTTCAAGTTGTAGTCGAAGTTCTTACTCCATCCACGATTTACTCCTCGGCTGGAAGCTGAAGCATCGGGCAGATCAGCAGACATCCAATAACGGTCATAATACCACTGGTATCGAGGAGCAATATTAAATGAATAAGTGAAACCTGCCGGCAAAGTGATTTTGGCATTGAAAATTGTATTCAATACCGTATAGCCTTTTTCCAAATCATAGTATTGGCGGTCAAAGTAGTAGTTATAACCACCATTAGAAGGCAGACCAGACATAGGATATTGTTCATAATTTCCATCCTCATCATACATAGAAGCGTATGGAGAGTTACGCAACATATTGGCATCCCAATAATTGCTTCCCAACGAAACCTGAATATCGCCATCTGAACGATCCTGAAAGTTTACATTAGCTCCAATTTCCAACCAATCTGTGATTTTCGCATTGATCTTCATATTAGAACGGAATGCATTGTATTCATTTCCCTGCACAGCTCCTTCATTGTTTACATAGCCCAATGAAAGATAATAGTTTACACGTTCTGTTGCACCTGAAATACTAGCATTATAATCTTGATTGAATCCGGTACGGAATGTGGCATCATTCCAATCGACCATACGTCCATTCAAGAAATTATCCATCATCATCGGAGCATTATTGAATTCCAAACGACGAGCAAACAGACTTAATACAGATTCACCTTCAGCAAGCCCAATACCACTTGTTCCAATATTAGTAGCCCAAGCACTCTGCTCTTCAGGAGTCATAAGACGAGGATCATCATAATATCCCTGTGGATACAACAAGTTTCCATTTTCATCTTTTGCTTGATAATAGCCATACAAGCCATCTTCTCCCTGGCCATAGGTATAATACATTTTACGCCAATCCTGATGGAATTTAAGATATCCAGCAGCATCATAATAGTCGCGGTAATCAGATTTATTAACTACCGAAAGGTTTGCACTTACATTAATAACAGGTTTTCCTTCCTTACCTTTCTTTGTAGTAATGATAATAACACCCGCAGCAGCCTTGGCACCATAGATAGCCGCAGAAGAAGCATCTTTCAACACATCAATCTGTGCAATATCGTCCGGATTAATTTCAGAAAGTTCACCATAGAAAGGCATACCATCTAACACAATCATCGGACTGGCATTGGTACCTAAAGAGTTCTGACCACGCAATTGGATAGAAGCATCTGAACCTTTCGCAGAAGCATCATAACCAATCTGCAAACCTGGAGTTCCTCGTAGTACATCTTGTACAGAAGTCGGATTTTGGTCAGCAATCTTAGTTGGATTAATTTGCACAACAGAACCTGTCAAGTCTTTCTTACGCATTGTACCATAACCGACAACAACAACCTCATCCAACATTTCAGTATCATCTTTCAAAACAATGTTCAATGATTTGGAAGAATCAATCTTAAACTCCTGGGTCTTGTAGCCGATGAAAGATACTTCAAGAATAGCCCCTTTTGCAACATTTAAAGAAAACTTACCGTCGATATCGGATATAGTACCTGTAGTACCTCCTTTAACGGCAATACTAGCTCCAATTACTGGTTCCCCCGCATTGTCTTTTACGACACCAGACACTGTCAAATTTTGTTGCTGAGTAGCTTGAACCTCATTACTGCTTGCAAATACCGTTAACGGATGTGAAGCAATAAATCCTGAACACAACAGCAAAGCAAATAATGCTCTTCGATTGTTTTTTACTGAATCTACTTTCATTGCTTTTCAAATTAATTAGATTTTCTGCCGCAAAATTATATTATATTAAGTCAGTCATAAATGAAAAAATGAGCAAATGAATCGTTTTTTTCGTCATTCTATCCAATTAAAAAGCCAAAAATAAATCACCTTTTAAATATACACCTTATTATACAGATATTCACATACCGTAACTGAACAGAAATGCCCATTCAGCGAATAATAAAAATTCGTCATAGCATAAAAAATTCGTCTGTTTTTATTTCTAGGTACATATTTTTCTATTCTCTCAAATTCTCAATCTAAAGAGTTTATTGTATTTTTGCCTAAAAATCGCAAGCCATGAAAAACTGCATTGTTCTATTTCTTTTCTTGTTCGGATGGTGCTACTCTATCCTTTCACAACCTCAATATACCTTCAAGCGATTAACAATGTCCGACGGCATGGTCAGTAATTATATTGTCGATATTATTCAAGACAAACAAGGGTATATATGGATGGCCTCAGAATCCGGACTCTGCAAATTTGATGGAAAGGATTTTACAATATATAATATAGGAAACTCAGCTATTGGAAGCAATGCACAAAATGTATTATACTACAATGAAGCAGACAACACCGTATGGGTAGGAACTCAACGCGATGGTATTAGCATTTTTGATTGTGAAAAGCAAACTTTCATCACCAATGGCGTTCCTGATATGATTACCAAAGACGTCACAGACTTAAGCCCTGCAGCCGATGGAGGTATTTGGATTACCCATTATCACCTAGGCATAGATTATTATGACAATAAGACTAAAGAAGTAACTCATTATTGGGCAAAAGATATTAAAGGATTGTCAGGAAATTTCTGGTGCGCAACCGACGATGGAAAAGGTCATCTTTACGTAGGTCTTCATAAAGGAGGGCTGGCTGTTATAGATATTCAGAAACAAACCGCAAAAGTCTACCAACACAATCCGGAAGACCCATATAGCTTACCTAATAATACCGTACGCTGCATATTCATTAGCAAAACCAACGCTATTTGGATTGGTACAGACAAAGGACTGGCACTATTCAACCCTCATAAAGAACAATTTATCACCTTTCAGAACCAACAAGAAAATCCCAACTCACTCTTATCTAATCAAATCAATGATATAGGCGAAAGCAGAGACGGGAAATTGTGGGTATGCGCCCACATGGGAGGAGTAAGCATACTCGACCTCAATGACAACGTATTCACAAGTCCCGAAAACATGCATTTTCAGAATATACGGGTCACCAATGACCTGCATGGCATCTCATCTCCTAATGCCAAATGTTTCTTGCAAGATTCATTCGGAAATATTTGGTTAGGAAATTACCGAGGAGGTGTAGATTTTCTCAGCTATAACCAACCTGTATTCCAGACATTAGCATATAATACATTAAGAGATGGTGCTTTGACAGACAAACAGGTATGGGGACTTGCTATTGACAATAAATCACGCATTTGGTTAGGAGGAGAAAATGAGATTGCTGTATTCAGTGCAGACATGAAACTTCAAAAAATCTTGTCATTGACAGCCAAAGCCAGTCCACATACTCATGCTTCCGTTATTTTTAAAGATAAAAAAGGAACTATTTGGCTAGGATTATATAAAGACGGGATATTAACATGTAACCCCTACACAGAAGAAATTACCCGAATAGAAATGGAAGACAAAAGAGCAGACATTTGCTGCTTTTATGAGGAAAATAATAAAATATGGATTGGTACACAAAATGGACTGTATTCATACCAAAATGGAAAAATCGCTGAAGAAAAAGGAATAAATGAACAGCTTACAGACATCATGATACACGGTATCCAGCGAGACCGTCAGGGGAAACTATGGCTGGGCACATTTGGCAAAGGACTTATTGTTTTTTCACCAGAAGGAAAACGAACCATGCGTTTCGACACATCCAATGGAATGGGATCGAATGCGGTCAACTCATTATATATTGATTCAAAAGGAAGTTTATGGGCTGCCACACGAGCTGGTATCGCGCATATCAGTGATACAAGTAACCCTAAACTGGAAATCTACAATCACAATCAAGGGCTAATTGATGAAAATGTCAGAAGTATCATAGAAGACGAAAAAGGAAACATCTGGCTCGGCACCAACGGAGGAATTGCTCAATGGAAAAGTGACGAAAAAAGATTTCTAAACTATACCTGGCACCAAGGAGTACCCAGAGGGGACTTCATGGATGGCTCAGTATGCAAGGATAAAAATGGGTATTTGTTTTTTGGCTCACAGAATGGAGCCTGCTACTTTAACCCAGAGCAAACCACAGAAGACATACAGATAGCTCCCGTAAGAATTACAGCAGTCAAAAGTTATAGCAACTCAGATCCAAGTAGTAAAGGAACTCTTGTCCCAATTGTAGATGACAAGGTCGATTTATCTTACCAAAATAGTACTTTTACAGTCTCTTTCAGTGTGATGGACTTCTCACAAACCCCTCAGGTAGAATATGCCTACACCATGGAAGGATTAGGTAAAACATGGTTTGAAACAGGCGATGAAAACCGGATTACATTCCGGAACCTACAGCCTGGAGAATATACATTTAAGGTAAAAACCAAAATGAGAAACCAGACATGGGGCGAGAAGTTTACTTCTCTCCAGATTACAATTGCCCCTCCTATCTGGCTTACCTGGTATGCTAAACTATTTTATACGATTTTCATTGCCCTTATACTGTTTGCAATCTTGCGCTTCTACAAGCGTAAACTGGCACTGGAAAGTCGTTTGAATCTGGAACATCACCAGCACGAGAATGATCAGAAGCTAAATAATGAACGACTGCGTTTCTATACTAACATCACTCATGAATTACGCACTCCTCTAACCCTGATTCTCGGACCACTAGAGGACTTGCTGGCTGACAAAACGCTGTCTCCACGACAGGCCAATAAGATCAGTATTATACGTGACAGTGCCAACCGGTTACTTAACCTTATTAATCAGATTCTGGAATTTAGAAAAACGGAGACAGAAAACAGAAAGCTAAAGGTAGGTTATCATAATCTGGCACTACTGGTACAAGAAATAGGTATCAAATATAAAGAATTAAACCAGAATGCGGAAGTAAATATTCACATCAATGTAGAAACGCAAGATACCAAGATTTATTATGACCACGAGATTATCACCATTATTATCGATAATCTGATGTCGAATGCCTTAAAATATACTCCCAAAGGCGATATAACACTTGCCTTGGCAAGCAATGAGGAGAACGGGGTTAAATATACAACTATCAGTGTGGAAGACACCGGACATGGTATCTCCCAAGAGTCTTTGAACCATATCTTCGAACGATATTATCAAGGACAAGGGAAATATCAGGCTTCAGGGTCAGGTATTGGCCTGGCACTGATAAAATCACTGGCAGATTTGCATCAGGCAACTATTGAAGTGGAAAGTGAGGTGGAAAAAGGAAGTAAATTTACATTAAAATTACTTACAGAAAACACTTATCCTAATGCAGAACGCCAGGTTACTAAAGAAGTTCATAAAGCTGAAGACGAAAACAAACAACCTGTTTCTGTAGAATCAGAAGATGGAAAACCGATTGTTCTGGTCGTGGAAGATAATCAGGATATCCGCGAATATGTACGAAGTTCGTTTGAAGAAATATATGAAGTCTTGACGGCTGCAGATGGAAAAGAAGGATGGGATATTGCACAAAGCCAGATTCCGAATATCATCATCAGCGACATCATGATGCCGGTGATGGACGGAATTGAACTATGTCGTCATATCAAAGAAGATATGCGTACCAGCCACATCCCGGTCATCTTGCTTACAGCTAAAGATACTCTTCAAGATAAGGAAGAGGGTTATGCCGCAGGAGCCGATTCGTTTATTACCAAACCGTTCAGTGCCCGTTTGCTGAACAGCCGCATCAACAACATTCTAGAAAACAGACGTAAAACGGCAGGAGTAATCACTTCCATACCCGTAACAGAAAGTGAACAGAAGAACATTGAGAATGAACGAAAGAACTTAAACAAACTAGACCAAGAGTTCTTGGATAAGGTAACCGCCATCATCGAAGAGAACCTGAGTATGGAGAAAATGGATGTAGCGTTTATTGCCGATAAGATGTGTATGAGCCATTCTACTCTTTACCGAAAGATTAAAGGACTGACTGAAATGTCGGTCAATGAATATGTCCGTAAAATCAAGATGAAGAAAGGTATGGAACTTATCAATGAAGGGAAGTATTCCTTAGCTGAGATTTCGGATTTGACAGGTTTCAGTAGTGTAGCTTATTTCCGCCAATGTTTTAAAGATGAATACGGAATGGCACCCACTGAATATTTGAAGAGAAAACAAAACTAATATTATCTCTTAGCAATATATGCCTGTCTGAATAATCCAGACAGGCATTTATTATTCTTATTATTTCTTATTGAAGAAATCAAGTGTCCAGCTATCCATCCACTCGATATAAGGTATCCCATTTTCAAATTGTACAGGTAACCAAATATAACGAGCATCACTCGGATGCTTAGGCCGCCAGATATCTGCCATAAAGATAAAGGCGTCTTTCTTTCCCGGTACCGGAAGTACATACGTACTCTGTCCACCAAAAGTGATTTCCGATTTTTCTCCACGACAAGGATTTGGATGTTGTGTCCAAGGTCCCCAGATGCTAGGAGCAGAGAACATGCGTGCCTCATTCGGATCCCATCCTGTACAGCCAGAAGTAATCATCCAGTATGTACCGTCACTCTTTTTGAATATGGCTGGAGCTTCATTGTGTCCGGCTGGAGCCATACGCACATACTTACCTGTATGAGTCAGGTAGTCATCTCTCAATTCTGCAATCTGTAGTGTCAGATTGTCTTCTGACGAGTAAATGTGATAGGCTTTTCCATCTTCATCAACAAAAAGCTGCATATCACGTGCCATTTGTCCTCCTTGCAGGTCGCGTTTCACAAACAAACCTTTGTGAATAGCTTCATACCACATCGGTGTCCACCATTCCTTATACTTCTCTGCATCCAATGTATCCAGCATGGCACGCTGTGTTTCATTCATATCAAAAGGAAGCACTCCCGGATTAATGCGTTCCGAACGAATATACTTGAACGGCCCGGTAGGAGAATCAGAGACGGCCACCGCCGAACGGGCTGCTGCATAGCCTTTTCCTTTCAATTCCAGATGGAACCACATGACAAACTTCTTCGTCTTTTCATTATAGATTACTTTTGGACGTTCCATTACACATCCCTGCACAATATCACTGGTAGAATCGTTCAACACTACAGGTAAAACGGCTCCTTCGTTGTTCCAGTCTGTCAGGTTCTTTGAAGAGTAACACATAATTCCCACCATGGCACTACTGGTAGAGTCAGATTTATTCTCTCCATACCAGTAATAAGTACCATCATGATACAATACACCACCTCCGTGGGCATTTACATGTACTCCCTGATTGTCAGGCCAGATTTCACCACTACGAATTTCTTTAGGAGGTTCGGCCGTACATGCCACCACTCCCCAACAAAAACAAATACTTCCTAAAAGATTAATGAATTTATTTCTCATGGATTGATATAAATTAAAATTAAACGATAAGTTCATTCTGCTATGGTTGATACTCTTTCCCGACCGTCAGTTTATCACCCGATAAGTCCACTTCAAACAAATGGGGAATACGAATATATACTCCATTCACATCTTTATGGCTATGTACAGACATCAGCCATTTTCCTTCCAAAGTTTGAAACAACATACCGTGACCAAAGTCGGGAGGTGTTATAGGCTTCGGTTCTTGTATCCAAGGTCCGTCTAACGTACTACTTTCCGAATAGGCTACTCCCTGAGTATATACATTATAAATCCAGCTTGTCCATATCATTCCCAAACGTCCCTTAGCCGTGCGAAACAGATAGGGACCATCCGTCACTTTATTGGGAACTTCCTTTCCGTCCTGCAATTCACGACTCCAGGGGCACTCACTGGCCCGAAATAATAGTTTACCTTCTCCAATGGAACCACTCAAATCTGATTTTAATTCAATCTTTTCAATGGTACCATCCCAATTCTGCAGCCACTCATAACAATACACCATGTAAGGCTTTCCATCAGTATCCACCCAAAATGTCCCATCCAAGGTTGGCTTATCTGCCGGCAAATAAGTAGCATCCAGCATCGGACGATAAGGTCCTTCTGGTTTGTCACTAACCAACACATGAGAAGCCCTGCGCTCTATCACATTTCCTTTTACGGTATCTATCTTTACGGCGGTATTCGTGAAGGTAGCAAAATAATAATATTTGTCTTTATAATGGTGAAGTTCAGCAGCCCATATCATTGGCTTTGGGCCCATCCATGAATGAGGGTCTGTTTGAGCTACATCGTAAGGTCCATCCCAAAGTTTCAAGTCCTTGCTTTTCCATAATTTTCCACCTGTACCTGTCATATAGTACATTTGTGTCTGTGTATCTGCCAGAATGCAAGGATCACTCAAACGAATAGAATCCAATGGAAGCAATTTTTTAGCAAGTGACTGTGCATTGACGGTATGAAGCAACAAGCAAACAAACCATAAAAAAGACAATAACCCCGTTTTTTTCATATTCTATAAAAAATCAGATAAAATGAAGTATTTCCAAACCATATAGCACTTGCGGCCAGGCTCTTATGAGAATACCCAAAGAGTCTGGTCGCAGTTCATAATCCCTTATTTACAAAGTTCAATAATTCCCTAAAACAAATCCCACGTACGGATTTCATCTTTCCAATGATGGTCCTTCGGGAAAGGTTTTTCACCCCATGCACGTACGCTGGTCCATTCCTGTGGTGCATCAGTCCAGAAAGGATGAGAAGCCGGAAGTCCCAGTGGCAAAAATGCCAGAGAGGTCATATACAAACTTCCGTTGTTGGTATACCAGTCGGCTACATTCGGCTGACGCCCGGTAAATCCGATAGTCAGGAAACCACCTTCATTGAAATTGTGTCCGCTGGCAAACATACGCTTCATCACCGCTGTCAACGCACAACGAACCTGTGCATTAGTCACTCCTGCAGGCAGTTCCTGATACCATGCCATCAGAGCCAAAGGTTGCATAGCTGCCATACGGTAAGGAATGGAACGACCGAATACAGGGAAGGTTCCTTCCGGAGAAATGAAACGCTCCAGAATCAAACTATATTTCTGGGCACGCTTCAATGCGCGGTCATAATACTTTCCATAATCTATCCGGCTACGTACTTTTGCATCCTTCATAGCCTGAAGGGTTTCAAGATACATCGGATGGAACACATAACTGCTGTAATAATCGAATGCAAAAGAAGGACCATCGGCATACCAGCCATCTCCCGTATACCATTCTTCTACTTTACGGATGGCTGAATTCACACGGTATTCATCGAATGAAGCCCCTGCTTTTGCCAGAAAACTTTCAATGGTAGATGAAAACAACAGCCAGTTGGTATAAGGAGGATCGATACGACGTAACTGCTGGAATTCTTCTATATAACGCTTCTTAGTGGTTTCATCCAATGGTTTCCACAACTGATCGTAAGCACGAAGAAAACTTTCTGCCACGTAAGCACCATCCACCAGAGTCTGCCCCTCCTGTCTCCACAACAAATAGTCCGGACTTTGCGGGTCTACAGCATTCGCATAGCTCTTCAAAGCCATCTCACGAAGTTCCTTACGCATCTTTCCTTCTTCTGTATCATCATCCGGTAGCGTCAGCCAAGGAGCGATACCTGCCATCAAACGACCGAACGTTTCCATATAAGCCACCTTTTTGTTACGGCCATCCCATGTGGGACTAACTTCCAGCTGCATATTCTTCTGCAACTCTCCTTTTGCCATATTGCTCAATACCGGATAAGCCATCTGATAAGCCAATTTGCACCAGTACGCACGATCCGCAGTTTGAGGAGCTTCCAAATAACGCACATACTCACAGGCAGCCAACAGAAAGGCTCCTACGCCAAAATTAGCCGTAGACTTTGCGTTAATCACCTGTCCCGGAATTGCTTTTTCACCGATAGGCTGTACATAACCTACCGTTCCATCTTTCTGAAACGCTTTCTTTGACAAATAGTTCCATGCCTTCTGCACCACCGGCATGTATATATCTTTTTCCAAATACCCATTGTTTATACCCCATAAGAATCCGTATGTAAACAGTGCCGTTCCACTAGTTTCCGGTCCCGGTGCAAATTCCGGATCCATCATGCTGCGTGTCCAGTAACCTTCAGGCTGTTGGATAGCTGCGACGGCTTTTGCCATCTTCTGAAATTTATCCACAAAGAACTGATGATGCTTGTATTCTTCCGGCAAGTCCTTCAACACTTTAGCCAGCCCGGCCAATACCCAGGCATCACCTCTGGCCCAAAAATCCTTCTTACCGTTTACCGTCTTGTGTTTCGGATAAATGTATTTTGCATCACGGTAATAAAGATTCTCTTCCTTATCGAACATGATGCTGTCAGAATACTGCAAATAAGCATACAGTTTATCCAGATACAGCGTGTTATGAGTCACCTTGTAAAGTTTTGTCATTACCGGCATCGCCATATACAACGCATCGCTCCACCACCAGTAGTCATTCTGCGAAGTACTCATCTGATATTCCATAACCTCACGCGCACGTCTGATTTTCTTATCATCCGAATCCAGATTGTACAAATCGGTATAAGTCTGGAAGCATATCTGATAGTCGCCAAAAAGTACATACTCATCCGACTCTCCGTAAGAATATTTCCATTCCGCACGATTATTGCTCTTTGCTCCCTTCCACTGGTTATAGTTTGCCCAAGTTTCAGAATAAGCACGATAAGTCTCATTTCCCGTCAGGAAATAGGCTTCCATATTACCCGTATGATATACAGCATTATCCCAGAATGAACGTACTTCCGGCGAATTTTCTGCCTGCCAATGCTGATTTACCTTATCAATCATTTTCCGAACCTCGGCCGCTTCGGAATCTTTGGCCCCAACCGACATCGGCAATATTCCGACAGCGCAGGCCAATACTAATTTAAATACCTGTTTCATAGTTTTATTTTGAGATTAATTTATTTCCAATACATACACAGGAGTTGCCTCGGAGGCCTTGACTTTTTCCCCGTCTCCCTGATGTGTTTCCTGCACAAATACATGCAGTTTCCAATGTGTTTTCCACAACTCCGTATCATAGTTGGGCTCCCAGGCATCTACAGAGAAATCGGTCAGGTCTTTCACCTGCCATTTACCCGACTTCACATCATCTGTATAAGCCATAGAAACCTTACTGCCACGTTCTGCATCACGGAACACAAAATAAGCCTTCCCTTTATCTACCGCAATACGTGGGCGTGAAATCGGAATCATTTTTGTACCTCCACCTTTTAGAGAGAACCCTTGCGAACGATTCATAATCTGACGATTCTGCCATCCCTTCCCGTCGTTCCACACCAGTCGATATTGAGGAACCTCACTGTCTGCATCCCTCCAATAAGTCACAATGTAAGGATGTCCTTCGGCATCGGTACTCATACTCGTCTGGTTAATCAATTCACTGTTTTGAGGAATGCGGCAAGCATATTCTGCATTGTCCTTACAAATAGGTAAGGCATATTTCTCACCTGTCGATTTATACCATGTCTTTCCCTCATCTGGAGAATATGCATAACAAAGATCATGATTTGTTTCTACCATCCAGGTCTCACGCCATACCCACGACAAGTGAATCACTCCAGCTTTATCCATATAAAGTTGCCAGTAGGCATTTCGTTGATTTTCTCCGTCAATCAGCACATCCTGCACACGTGTCCATTTCCGGCTCTTCAAGTCATAGCGATTCAATACCAGATTACCTCTTCCGGAAGCCCCAGAACGATACACAAACAGCAAATCGCCATCTGGCATCCGATAAAACTCCGGATACGTAACATCATCTTCATCTTTACCGGTCATCGCTTCTTTTTCTCCCAGCGTCAAAGCACCGGGTTCCGTACTCTTGCAATAGTTTAATTTGTTTCCATGATGGTCGAAAGAAAGATGCAAATAACCGTCCCCATCCACCATCATACTGATGACATTATGCGCATCGGCTACATTTCCCTTATACTGACTGCGCTGCAACGTCCAGTCAGTAGTTCCCAAAGTACGTTTACCGACAGTTAAATATCCATCGGCATCATAATAAGATATGTATTGCACTTCCCCGTCCGTAACCAGCGAACTGTTACGGAATACGGTCGTATTGACGGAAGTAGAACTATATCCGTCACCCACCTTTACAAGTTGTTGTGCTAAAATTTCACCCCAAACAAGAAGTCCTATAAAAAATAAATAAATGCGCTTCATAGTTTATCCATTAAGTTTCCTTTGCAAAAATAGAATTTTCACATAAAAGGAAGTACGAAAATTTCGTCAAGGAGGGATAAAAAACGAGCAAGCAAAACTGAATGGACAAATTATACCTTTTTTTGACAGAATCGTCACCTATTTTGATACAAATATCCATGATGTGTATACAAAAAAACAGTCCGTATTCAAAGCATCTACTTCAATACGGACTGTTCGCAAAAAATAATATTTCTTACAGACAAGCTGGAAGTTCACTTAACTTCATACTATTGGAACCTTTTATCAACACGCAACAATGCTGAACAGGATGAGCAGCCAGCATAGCTTCTACCTCCTTCACATTCTCATAATGTTCAAACGAAGCAGAGAGTCCGGCAAACTCCGGCCCAACTAAAATCACGCGTTCAAACTGACATTCGTTTAGGAATTCCACTACTTTCTGATGCTCTTCCCGACTTCCTTCACCCAGTTCTTTCATAGCACCCAGGATAGCCACCTTATGCTCGGCTTCCATCTGGCGGAAATTTACCAATGCCGCCATCATACTGGTAGGATTGGCATTATACGCATCCACAATGAGTGTATTGAACTCTGTCTGAACCAGCTGTGAACGATTGTTCTGAGGCACATAAGAGGAAAGTGCATGACAGATTTGTGTATCTTCCACGCCGAAATAACGACCAATAGCAACCGCAGCCAATGCATTATCCAGGTTATAGGCACCTATCAGGTGTGTTTTCACCTCGTGTGACGCACCTCCAGCCGTCCAACCCAAATGCAAGAACGGAGAACAAGAAAGCACTGTTCCACTCACATCCAGCCCCGAAGTCTGTCCGTAACGGACACAATTCAGTCCTTCCGCAATTTTATTCAAATGAGGATTCTCATTCTGAATGAAAATGGTGGCATTTCCTTTTTCCCGAAGATAGTCATACAGTTCTCCTTTGGTGCGGATGACTCCTTCAAAAGAGCCGAATCCTTCCAGATGCGCCTTTCCCACATTGGTAATGATACCGCAATCAGGCTCAGCAATATGAACCAGCGTCTTGATTTCACCCGTATGATTGGCTCCCATTTCAATGACAGCCACCTCATGTTCCGGCTTCAGGCGCAACAATGTCAAGGGCACGCCAATATGGTTATTGAAATTTCCCTGTGTATAGAGCACATTGAATTTCTCTTTCAATACGGCCGCAATCAGTTCCTTCGTAGTGGTCTTCCCATTAGTACCGGTTACTCCTACCATACGAGTTCCCAACTTACGACGATGGTAATTGGCCAGTTGCTGTAACGTCTGAAGGCAATTTTCCACCAGCAAAATACGCGGATTCTCCGGTGATGCATACTGTGGTTCATCGACCACAGCATAACGGCATCCCTGCGTCAGCGACTGTGCCGCAAACGCATTGCCATTAAATGTTTCTCCTTTCAGGGCCAGAAACATAGAACCCTCCGGACAATGACGGCTGTCGGTCGTCAGTCCGTTACACTCCGTAAACCGGCTGTATAGTTCTTCAATATCCATATTCTTATTGTTCTGAGAAGCGCTTTGCCTGCTCTTCAATCAATGCCGCATCTTCAAAATAGTTGATTTTCATGGCACGGCGCACTTCATCCATGGTCTGAGCGGCAGCTTCACGAGCCACTTCACACCCTTTCTTCAACATATCATATACGGCAGGAATGTCTTTTTCAAATTCCTTACGACGTGTACGGATCGGTTCCAACACCTCTTCCATGACAGCTCCCAGGAACTTCTTCACCTTCATATCACCCAATCCGCCGCGAGTGTAATGTGCTTTCAGTTCGTCCAGGTTAGCATATTCCGGCAAATAACGTCCAAAATGTTCTGTCTGGCAGAAAGCATCCAGGTAAGTGAACACACAGTTACCTTCCAGTTTGCCCGGATCGCTTACCTTGATATGTGTCGGGTCTGTATACATACTCTTCACTTTCTTCAATACCTCATCTGCCGAATCAGACAAATAGATACAGTTGCCCAGCGACTTACTCATCTTAGCCTTTCCGTCCGTACCCGGCAAACGCAGACATGCCGCATTATCCGGAAGAAGGATTTCCGGTTCTACCAGTGTTTCGCCATAGATATGGTTGAAACGGCGTACAATCTCACGTGTCTGTTCAATCATCGGTTCCTGGTCTTCTCCCACCGGAACAGTAGTTGCCTTGAATGCCGCAATATCGGCAGCCTGGCTGATAGGATAAGTAAAGAAACCTACCGGAATACTTGTTTCGAAGTTACGCATCTGGATTTCAGTCTTCACCGTAGGATTACGCTGCAAGCGCGATACGGTTACCAAATCCATAAAATAGAAGCTCAATTCATAGAGTTCCGGAATCTGCGACTGAATAAAGATGGTTGACTTTGCAGGATCAAGTCCGGCAGCCAAGTAATCCAAAGCCACTTCAATCACGTTCTGACGTACTTTTTCCGGGTTTTCAATATTATCCGTCAAAGCCTGTCCGTCAGCTTCGAACACAAATATCTTATCATACAAACCCGAATTCTGCAATTCCACACGTCGGCGCAATGAACCTACATAGTGGCCGATATGTAATTTTCCGGTCGGACGGTCACCGGTCAAGATAATCTTTTCCTTTTTCATAATATAAGCTATTGTTCATTTTTAAATTGCAGCAAAGATATATAAATCCTTTGTTTTCTTCAAAATAAATCGTTTCTTTGCAAGAGGTCTCAACAGACAACCATCTGCCTGACAGGGACTACCTTTAACGATACCACAACAAATTATCTATAACCATGAAGAAAGAACTCAAAAAAGTCCTGGTTCTCGGATCAGGCGCACTGAAAATCGGGCAAGCCGGAGAATTCGACTACTCAGGTTCACAAGCACTGAAAGCCTTACGCGAAGAAGGCATCCGCTCGGTACTTATCAACCCTAATATTGCTACTATTCAAACTTCGGAAGGAATTGCCGACCAAGTATATTTCCTGCCCGTTACACCTTATTTTGTAACTGAGATTATTAAGAAAGAACATCCGGACGGCATTCTGCTGGCCTTTGGAGGACAAACGGCCCTGAACTGCGGTACGGAGCTTTACCAGAAAGGTATATTGAAAGAATACGGTGTGGAAGTATTAGGAACTTCCGTAGATGCCATTATGTATACAGAAGACCGCGACCTCTTTGTCAAAAAGTTGAACGAGAAATCTCTGAAAACTCCGGTCAGCCGTGCGGTAGAAAACATGAAAGACGCACTGGAAGCAGCACGTACCATCGGCTACCCGGTGATGATCCGTTCGGCTTACGCATTAGGAGGATTGGGAAGCGGTATCTGCCCCGATGAAGAAAAATTCATCGAACTGGCTGAAAGTGCCTTTACCTTCTCTCCACAGATTCTGGTGGAAGAATCACTGAAAGGCTGGAAAGAAATTGAATTCGAAGTGATTCGCGATGCCAACGACCACTGTTTCACCGTGGCCAGCATGGAAAACTTCGACCCGCTGGGTATTCATACCGGTGAATCTATCGTAGTGGCTCCAACCTGCTCACTAAGCGAAGAACAGGTAACCATGTTGCAGGATTTGTCCAAACAATGTATCCGTCATTTGAACATTGTGGGTGAATGTAACATTCAGTATGCGTTCAATGCAGAAACCAATGACTACCGTATCATTGAAGTAAATGCCCGCCTGAGCCGTTCTTCTGCACTGGCTTCCAAAGCAACCGGTTATCCGTTGGCTTTCGTTGCTGCCAAGATTGCCTTAGGCTATACCTTAGATGAAATCGGAGAAATGGGTACACCGAACTCTGCTTACGTAGCTCCGCAACTGGATTACCTGATTTGTAAGATTCCACGTTGGGACCTCAACAAGTTTGCCGGAGTTTCTCACCGCATCGGTTCAAGCATGAAGTCTGTGGGTGAAATCATGTCTATCGGACGTACGTTTGAAGAAATCATCCAGAAAGGTCTTCGTATGATTGGACAAGGCATGCACGGATTTGTGGGCAATGACCACACCCGCTTCACCAACCTGGATGATGAACTGGCCAATCCGACTGACCTGCGTATCTTTGCCATTGCACAGGCACTGGAAGAAGGTTACTCTATCGAACGCATCTATGAACTGACCAAGATTGACCCGTGGTTTATCGGCAAACTGAAAAATATTGTAGACTACAAGCATAAACTGTCAACCTACAACTCGCTTGAAGAACTTCCGGCAGAGGTACTTCGTGAAGCCAAAGTGATGGGATTCTCTGACTTCCAGATTGCCCGCTTCGTACTGAAGCCTCAGCAGGGTAACATGGAAAAGGAAAATCTGGCCGTTCGTTCTTACCGTAAGAAATTAGGTATCCTTCCGGCCGTGAAACGCATCAATACCGTAGCTTCCGAACATCCGGAACTGACCAACTACTTGTACATGACGTATGCCGTAGAAGGATACGATGTGAATTATTACAAGAATGAAAAGTCAGTCATCGTGCTGGGTTCAGGAGCTTACCGCATCGGTTCATCTGTAGAATTTGACTGGTGTTCGGTAAATGCCATCCAGACAGCTCGCAAGTTAGGCTACAAGTCCATCATGATCAACTACAATCCGGAAACGGTTTCTACTGACTACGACGTGTGCGACCGTCTGTACTTCGATGAATTGTCATTCGAACGCGTTCTCGACGTGATTGATTTGGAACAGCCGCGCGGTGTCATCGTTTCCGTAGGTGGTCAGATTCCGAACAACCTGGCCATGAAACTTTACCGTCAGGCTGTACCGGTACTCGGTACTTCCCCGATTTCTATTGACCATGCTGAAAACCGCAACAAGTTCTCGGCTATGCTTGACCAGTTGGGCATCGACCAGCCGGCTTGGCAGGAACTGACCAGCCTGGACGATGTGAAAGACTTTGTCAAGAAAGTAGGTTATCCGGTATTGGTTCGTCCGTCATACGTACTGAGTGGTGCAGCCATGAACGTATGCTACGACCAGGAAGAACTGGAACGCTTCCTGCAAATGGCCAGCGAGGTATCAAAAGAATATCCGGTAGTTGTATCACAATTCATGCAGGAGACTAAGGAAATAGAATTCGATGCTGTGGCACAGAACGGTGAAATCGTGGAATATGCTATTTCAGAACACATCGAATTTGCCGGTGTACACTCTGGTGATGCGACACTTGTTTTCCCGGCACAGCACATCTATTTTGCTACTGCCCGCCAGATTAAGAAAATCAGCCGCAAGATTGCCAAAGAACTCAATATCTCCGGTCCGTTCAACATCCAGTTCCTGGCTAAGAACAACGATGTGAAGGTAATCGAATGTAACCTGCGTGCATCCCGCAGTTTCCCGTTCGTATCAAAAGTCCTGAAACGCAACTTTATCGAAACGGCAACCCGCATCATGCTTGACGCTCCTTACACCAAACCGGACAAGAGTGCATTCGACATCGACTGGATCGGTGTGAAGGCTTCGCAGTTCTCATTCGCCCGTCTGCATAAGGCCGACCCTGTACTGGGCGTAGATATGAGCTCTACAGGTGAAGTAGGCTGCATCGGCGACGACTTCAACGAAGCATTGCTTTCTGCCATGATCGCTGTCGGAAATAGAATCCCGCAGAAGAACGTACTGGTTTCTTCCGGTGCCGCCAAGAGCAAGGCTGAACTGCTGGAACCGTGCCATATGCTGGCAGCCAAAGGTTACAACATCTACGGAACGGCTGGAACGGCTAAATTCTTGAATGAAAACGGCATCTCTGCGACAGCAGTTTGCTGGCCGGACGAACAGGGCGACCTGAACATCATGGATATGTTCAGCAAGCACGTGTTCGAACTGGTTGTCAACATTCCGAAAGACCACAGCAAGCGCGAGCTGACCAATGGCTATAAGATCCGTCGTGCCGCCATCGATCTGAACGTTCCGCTCATCACAAATGCCCGTCTGGCAAGCGCCTTTATCGAAGCATTTTGCACGCTGGGCATGGACGATATACAAATCCGAAGCTGGCAGGAGTATAAGTGATTTGTTACTTTTGGATCAAGTTCAAAGTAACAGAAATAATTATTACATTTGTGGTAATTAAAATAAACCAATATGAAGATAGGATTATTTATTCCCTGTTATATCAATGCGGTATATCCGGAAGTTGGTGTTGCTTCCTATAAATTATTGAAAAGTCTCGGG
>OGGT01000532.1_pt1 | contig 18916 bp, 33 predicted proteins | sample 1571311 | NCBI WGS metagenome assembly OGGT01 (sample SAMEA2581931, study PRJEB24529) | metagenome | biome: Human gut stool | place: China | collected 2011
AGTGCGATTATTGGGATTCTGCTTACTTTTCTTCCGGTGTGGATGTGGGAGAAGAACTTGCAGCAAGTCCTGGCAAGTATCGTATTCGCATTGTTTACGTATTTAGCACTACTTTAAGAAAGGAGAGCGGAAATGTTTGAAAAAGAAATCAAAGAGCTTTTTGAATTAGCGTGGAGAGTTTCGAACGAAACAGATTATTTTGTTTCGTTTGACATCACTTCGCATGTACATGCTTGCATTATCTGCATTATGAATTCAAAGTGGGAGCCTAGAAAGGAAATGGATGGCATTTATACAATCTATTTTGATAATGAATTGCTTAAAGAGGAATCAGCCGAGCAGTGCAAGCTTGCAAAAGCACATCTTCTTAGACTCTTAATAGATGGGAGGTGTACGCTAAATGTTGAATCAGATGGAGTTGAAGCTCCTGCCGACAATGGAACTGATAACAACGGCGAACGAGCTTCTGGGGGAGCTGAACAGGCGGAAAGCGTACATTCTTGATTGGGAAAACCCGGACATGTATCTGAATCATCTCGAGTATCACTGTGCCGGCGGAGTATTTTCGCATGGTGAAAAAAATCCGGTGAGAGGGGATGGTTCTGACAATGTGTATTGCTTTTTTAAGGCGGTGTAAACATGGAAGAGCGCATTAATGAGATTGTTAGATTAATCGACACCCAGCTTGCTATTGTGCCGGATAATCCGATAGAGGAATCATATAAGGCAAGAACATTGGCAAGCTACGTACAAGCCTTAAATGGGCTTTTAACGGCTCAGAAATCATATAAGGAGGAAAGTATTAGTGAGTGAATTTGAAATCCGTATTCCGGCAAGGAAGAAGCAGCCGGCAACCGATAAGGATAACCCTGTCGTGAAAGTATCAACAGACGCTTACAACGCACTGGTTGAAATCTACAATGAATCAACCATATCAATGAAAGATATTGCAAGTTTGTTGATCGTTGAGGGAAGCAAACATGTGGTTTATGACAAGGAGGAATAGCAATGGCAACACCAGTATTGATTATTGGAAAATCTGGATCCGGAAAAAGTACTAGTCTTAGAAACTGTCAAAACAAAAACTGGAACCTTATCAGAGTATTAAACAAGCCACTCCCATTCAAGGGGAAAATTGACGGATGGTTTACAGATGATTACCAGCAGGTTATGAAATGCCTAATTGCATCAAAAGCGGATTCTATTGTGATTGATGATGCTGGATATCTTATCACCAACCACTTTATGAGAGGACATGCTTCTGCCGGAAAAGGTAATGCAGTATTTTCACTTTACAATGACATTGGTGATTATTTCTGGAATCTGATTCAGTTCATTGTGACAAAGGTTCCGGAAAGCAAAGTCGTATATCTTATGATGCACGAAGATAAGGATGATTCTGGAGACGTAAAACCAAAGACAATAGGAAAGCTTTTGGATGAAAAAGTTTGCGTAGAGGGCATGTTTACAATAGTTCTCCGCTGCATTGAAGAAAGTGGAAAACATTTATTTGTCACTCAGGCAAGTCAGGGAGCTGTCAGCAAATCACCAATTGGTATGTTTGATTCACTGACCATAGACAATGATCTGGCAGCAGTAGACAAGATTATTAGAGATTATTACGAATTAGGAGGAGCAGACAATGCAGAAACCAAATAGCTATGATACAACACAGGCAGCAGGAGAATTTGAACCTATTACACTCGGCGGACACAAGATGGTAATTAAGCAGGTATCAGAGAAAAAATCCCAGGGCGGACTTGATATGCTTGTTATCTTGTTTGATTTTGCCGACGGTGACGAACAGGCTGGATATTTTATGAAGCAGTTCGAAAATGATATCCGTCCAGACAAGAAATATCCGAATGCCGGTACTAACTATATGATTATTGATGAAAACGTTGATTATGGCGTTCGCAATCTCAAGACTTTTATTACTTGCGTGGAAAAATCCAACCCTGGATTTGCCGTTAAATGGGGTGACAATTTCGGGCAGCAGTTCAAGAGTAAACTGATCGGCGGTGTCTTTGGGGTTGAAAAAGACTGGTACGATAACAGAGAAATTAATCGTCACAAACTTGCCCGTTTTCGTAGTATTGAAGGAATAAATGATGCTGATATTCCAAAAGAGCGCACCACAAAAGCGTATGACGATCATCTGAAAGAAGAAGCAATCATGGGAGCAAATCCAGCTGGTACGGACTTTATGAATATTCCAGACAGCGTACAGGAAGAACTTCCATTCAATTAAAAGGATGTGTTTTTAATGGTTATACAAGTAGACACAAGGGAGCATAAATCAGAATGGGAGCGGATTCAAAAACAGTTTGACAGCCTTGAAGTACAATATTTCCGATCGAAGTTATACTGCGGAGATTATCAGTCGTTGGATAATGCAAAGCTCTGTATTGACCGTAAAAAGGATTTACAGGAGCTATGTGGAAATGTCTGCCAGCAGCATGAAAGATTCAAAGCAGAGCTTATCAGAGCGCGTGAAGCAGGTATTCAGTTGATTATCCTATGTGAGCATGGACCAGATATTAAATCAGTTGGTGATGTATATTTCTGGGAGAATCCCCGAAAACATAAAGTTATCTGGAGGACGGTAAATGGCAAAAAGGTAAAGACTGTGATATCTGACAAAGCTGTTGATGGCTGTCAACTATACAAATCTCTATGTACGATCAGAGATAAATACGGCGTCCGATTTGAATTCTGTACAAAAGAAGAGACTGGACGGCGAATCGTGGAGTTGTTGTCATGACAAAAGATGAAATCAAGCAATCAGTGAAAATGCCTGAGATTCTTTCTAGATATGGGCTTAAGCCAAATAGAGCCGGTTTTATATGTTGCCCTTTTCACAAGGAAAAGTCAGCGTCATGTAAGATTTACGATGATTCCTTTTACTGTTTTGGCTGCGGAATCGGCGGTGATGTGTTTGATTTCGTGATGCAATATGAATCTGTTCCTTTTAGCACTGCATTCATTGAGCTAGGCGGTACTTATGTATCAAAAAAAGGTAAAAGCCGCAACCAGATTAGACATGAAATGCGAGATATCAAATCAAAAAAATGTAATCCCACTCAGGATCCTAATGAGCTTGAGCAGGTAGAAAAGAACATACTTATGTACGAAACAGCGCTAAAAACCTTTCCTCCTGGTTCAGAAGAGTGGTATATGTGCCAGTTCAACCTTGAAAAAGAAAGAAGCAGATATGAAATATTGTCAGCTAAGGCAGGAGGTGAGAAGCATTCTTGAAAATATTGAAAATTTGCAAGCAAATGATTTTATGCAGAAGCAACTGTATGAAGAACTTTTTTCAATAAAAAGTAAAATCGACCGTTCGGAAGCTAAATTTAAGTTAATGGACAGGGCGAAGAGTGTAAGAGCAAAAAGCATAGCCGAGGAATTCATAAAAGAATTCCAGAAAGCAGAACAGGACAAGGAAAAAGAAGAAAAAGCAAATCGTTCTATGCAGTTAGTTGAAAATATCACAAACTTTTATGAGGATGATATTGGAAAAGAATATCCAAACATGGCTTGTGGCAGCTGGATAGCTACAGAAAACGGAATATTTTCTTCTGAAACATCCAAGGCGAGAGAACTTGTATGCCACCATCCAATCATGCCGATACGTCGACTGAAAAATATTGAGACAGGCGAAGAACAGATCACAGTGGCTTTTAAAAGAGATGGATACTGGACAGAAATAACTGTTCCAAAAATCGACATTGTGACTTCCAGGGCGATAACTAATCTTGCAAGGTTCGGTGTGCAGGTCAACTCGGAGAATGCAAGGCTTCTTGTGAAGTATCTGGCGGACGTTGAAATGTACAATGCCGATATGATCGACATACAGCACTCTACGAGCAAGTTAGGGTGGCATGGCAATGTATTTGTACCTTACGACCTTTCAATCGTCTTTGACGGCGAATACCGCTTTAAAACACTATTCCAGAGTATACAGGAAAGTGGAGACTACTTCAAGTGGGTGACTCTGGCCAAACAGTTACGGTCGTGCGGACGATTAGAACCACGAATAGCACTGGCAGCATCTTTTGCAAGTGTGCTTGTGCAACCACTTGACGCGCTGCCATTCATTGTGGATTTCTACGGACAGACAGGCGGCGGCAAGACAGTAACGATCAACATAGCTGCATCTATCTGGGGAAACCCGTCGCCAGGATCCTACGTTGGGAATTTCCGGTCAACAGATACGTCATTGGAGACAAGGGCAGACATGCTTAATAACTTTCCGATGATCCTCGATGACTCTAAGAACGCTTCTCAATATATTCGGGACAACTACGAAACATTGATTTACAATCTCTGTTCCGGTAAAGGAAAAGGAAGATCAAATAAGGACCTCGGAGCAGCTAAGGAGAATACATGGAGTAATGTAACCATTTGCAACGGTGAGAATCCTATTTCAGAATTTGCAGATTCCGGTGGAGCAATCAACAGAATTATTGAAATTGAGTGCTGCGAAGATATTTATGAGAATCCAGCAGAAATTAATAGCACTGTAATGAAAAATTATGGTTTTGCTGGAAGAGTATTTGTTGGAAATCTTAAAAAATTTACACCGGATGAGCTAAAAGAAATGAAGTCTGAGATTGAAAAGGGTTTTGATGGATATAATTTTCCGGCAAAACAGGTAATGGCTATATCCACGCTCCTACTGGCTGACAAATTAGCTACAGATTTCATATTTAAGGATGGACGTGAGCTGACAGTCGAGGACGTCGTAGATATTCCTACACGCAAGAAAGACGTATCGGAAGGACAGAGATGCTATGAATTTATCATCGAAAGTCTTTCTGTGTACGGGCAGCACTTTGATGCACAATTCAGCTGTGATCAATGGGGATTCAAGGAAACTCCAGATGAGTATGGAGACGTATATGTATACTTTTATCCGAAACCTCTTGAAAATCTCCTAAAGAACAACGGATTCTCCAGAAAGGCCTTTTCAGCATGGGCGATTAATCGAGAATTAATTAAGCATACAGGAAAAAGGGATACGGTAATAAAAAGAGATGGGGGAAGTGTAATGAGACTTGTTGCTGTAAAGATTATTGATATAAAAGATCTTGAAGACGAACAGGAAAATGAGCATGTTGAAGCTGATTTTATACCTGCCAATACTGGAACAAGTGTTCCGTTTTCGTGATTTGTAACCATGTAACCATGTAACCCGCGGAAAAGCATGTGTATAGGGAATAAAAAAATATATAAAAAAATCATATATACATTGCAATCTCCTATAGGAAAACCTTGGTTACATTGGTTACACGGTTACACACCTCTGAAACCCGCATAAAATAAGGGCTTGCGGTGTAACTAAGGTGGTTGAAAAGTTGGTTACACATTGGTTACAAAAATAAAATGGTTACACAAATTAAAAAATAAAATTAAATTGCATGAAAATTCAGATTGTTACAATTGGTTACTAAGGCATAAGGAGTGGTTACAAAAATGGAAAAAGAGAAGCTTAATAAAAAACAGCGGTACGCATTGGACACAATGTTGTCTGGCAGTAATGTTTTCCTTACAGGAGATGCAGGAACAGGTAAAACAACGGTTATCCAAACGTTTATTGATGAGGCGGAAAAAGCTGGTAAAAGTGTTCTGGTATCTGCTACTACCGGAATAGCTGCGGACAATATCGGATATGGAGCGACTACCGTGCATCGTGCATTGAATATCTCAATCAAATTTGAGGATTACAAGAAAAAAGTGAAATCCAGAGCTGAACTGTTGAAGGAAGCGGATATTCTTATTATTGACGAGATCAGCATGTGCCGGTTCGACCTGTTTAATATGATTGCGAAGACGATCATTACAGAAAATGAAGAGAGAGCGGTTGATAGACTTTTGAGCGGAGAGGATAAAGAAGACGTTCAACTGATCGTAATTGGGGATTTTTACCAGCTTCCACCGGTTATCACAACAGATGACCGTAAAATTCTCTGCCGGATGTATGGATCTGATTATGGAAAGGGTGGAAAGTACGAACACGGATATGCTTTCATGTCTGAATACTGGAAAGAAATGGGGTTTGAATATATCAAACTTGATGAGGTATGCAGGCAGAATGATGAGGGATTTAAGTATGTGCTGAATGATATTAAATATGGCAACAATATTAGAAAATCCATTGCATATCTGGAGAATAACGAATCAGACAAGGTTATACCAGAAGCACCATTCCTGGTTGGAACAAATGCTGAAGCTGATCGGATTAATAATACTTTCCTCGGGAAATTGGATAAAAAGACCGAAAAGATATTCCATGCAGCAGTTGACGGAGAATTAACGTCTGCTGATATTAAGAACATTGCATTTTCCAGAGAGGACTTAATTCTTAACATCGGTGCAAAAGTGATGATTACAGTCAATGATCTGTCTGGAAACTACGTCAATGGAACGATTGGCATTATTCAGAAAATTGTGGATAACGGAGAATTTGAAGAATCTTATCTGGTCATCAAGACTGATAAGGGTAAAACAGTTAACTTGTACAGATACAGTAAAGACATTGAGAAACAGGTTATTGAGGAATCCGAACAAGAAAAGGACGGTCAGAAGATCGTGAAAGAGAAGATTGTCCGTAAGAAAGTTGGATCATTCTCTCAGTTCCCGGTAAAACTTGCCTGGGCGATCAGTATTCATAAATCACAAGGACGTACATTTGAAAAAATCAACATTGATCCTTGCTGTTGGGATCCAGGACAGTTCTATGTAGCTGTTTCCCGGGCGAAATCCGCTAATGGCATACATTTTATCAGACCGATAAAACAGAGCTATATAAAGGCGTTTAGCAAAGATAACGAGCGACTTCTTGAACAGAGTTTTGAGACAGAAGAAGGTGTATAAGTATGAGAGTGACGCATGAGCAGATACCGAACACCATAAAGTTTTTACAAATCGACTTTCCGGCACTGGTCCTTCAGACCGCCGGAATAGAAGAAAAGGACGAATACTGGCAGCAGGTAGTTGAGCAGATACACGTTGTATCAGACAAATATAATAAAAACGGCTTTGTGGATCACATGCTTACAGCCTATGCGGATTATCTGGACAAGATGCATAAGAAAGCTAAAAATCTGAACAAGGAGAAAACCAATGAACAAAATGAAGGAGTATGAGCGAGGGAGAGAGGATGGTCTTGATCTGGCACTCAGAATTGTTAGAGATGGCGGTATAGAAGCGCTTGAGAGGGAAATAAAATTTAGAGGCATTACAGGAGTGCATACCTCTTTAGCCAGTAAAGACCTGGATAAGGCAGCGCAGAAAATCAAAGAAATGACACTTGATACATTTACAATCTTTGAGATTCCGCATTAACGATTAAGTGAGGTGTTATTGATGGGAAAATACAATACAGAGCGCAAACACAAAGAGGGACAGGAGATGTATAAAGCGGTATATCACTTTATCTTGAAATATTACCGTAAACACCGCTATATGCCGTCCACAAGAAATATTGCAGATGGATTAGACATTTCAACGGCTACTGCCAGAAAACACTTTAATTTGCTCTTAGACAACGGATTGCTTGTTAGCGAAGATCCGACAGAGCAGAGGGCGTATAGATTGAGTTATTCAAAGGTAGAAACTGGTGTATAAAGAATTGGTCAGAAGATTTGGAGTGTAAATATTATGGATTTAGAACAAAAAGCAATTAAAAGAATACAATTTGCATCTGAATTATCTTTAAAACATTATAATAAGCCTCTTGTGTGTACATATTCCGGTGGGAAAGATTCAGACGTGATGTTAGAACTCTTTCGCAGGAGTGGCATACCATTTGAAGTACATAATAGCCATACTACAGCAGATGCACCGAAAACTGTACGACATATACGAAAAGTATTTAAAAGTTTGGAAGAAAAAGGAATTAAATGCGAAATAGAAATGCCGAAGTATAAAGGCGAACATATCACTATGTGGAAATTAATTCCATTAAAATTGATGCCACCAATAAGACAAGTCCGCTACTGCTGTCAAGTTCTTAAAGAAACAGGGTGTGTAAATAGATATATTGCTACTGGTGTGAGATGGGCTGAAAGCAGGCAGAGAAAAGAAAGAGAAGAATTTGAAAAAATTGGTGAAACAAAGGCAAATAAAGAAAAATTCACATCAATTATGCTAATGAACGACAATGACGCCAATCGCAGAATGAATGAACTTTGTATGCAGAAAAACAAAATGGTTGTCAATCCCATCATTGACTGGAAAGATTCTGATATATGGGAGTTTATTAATTCAGAACATATAGAAACATGTGAGCTGTACAAATGTGGATATGACAGAGTTGGCTGTATCGGATGTCCGCTTGCGTCAAAGAAATGGAGGGAAAAAGAAATGTATGATTTTCCAAAGTACAAGCAAGCCTATATACGTGCTTTTGACAGAATGATTGAGGAACGCAAGCGGCGCGGAAAAGATGTGAAGTGGAGTTGTGGCGAAGAAGTTTATCTATGGTGGATGCAAGACAATAATGTAGTTGGTCAGATGGAATTATCTGATTTTATTGAGTATTAGAATCATGTACTAACTGCACAATAGCGTGTCAGTTGCTTACATGGAGAAAGTGAGGATGGAAATGGATTATAGACACTGTAGATGTGGATGCGGTGGAATTATAGCGCAATACAGTAAATCGAGTGGATTTATCTGTGAGAAATGCAATAAAGAGTATCAATTATCAGAGTTAAATTTTGATTGGATTGCATCAAACAAAAAGACCGGATGGTTGTTTCCGATGTTGAAAAAGGAGGGTAAATAATGAGTGAAATTAAATTCAGCGACGGAATGCCAGAAAGAGAAAGACGTTCCAGAACAAGCATTTATCCAGAAGAATTGTTGGATAAAAAATGTGGTGGCTGTGTGAGATGCCAGTCAAGAAAAAGAAAGGGTGAAACAGGCTATCATTGCACGACACAGCCGTACACCAAAGACATTTCACCAGAAGATAAAGCTTGTGTCATTTACTGGGACAAAGAAGAGGAAAAGAAGTACCAAGCGTTAAAGACGCAGGACGAAGAAAACCGAAGAAAAGAACTCTGGAACATCTATTCAAAGCGAGAACCAATCAAACTCCCTATCATAAATGATGGTTACGGAATAATTCCAGAATGTCCTATTTGTGGAGAAATGCCATATAGCACTAAGCAGTGCCACTGGTGCGGTCAGAGATTCATTCAAGATAAAGAAGTAGAAGAATACGAAAAGCCGCTGACAAAAGAGGTAACTTGCTTTTCATGTGGCAGAAAGGTGATAGCAAATGTAAGCAAGTATAACGGACATATTAGTTATCATTGTCAATGCGGAACAAATTTTATCGAATAAGGAGGGCGAAAAATGAGCTACTGTGACGGGACCTGTAAGCATCTGAACGAAAGAAAACATAAACGCGAACTGACAGGAGAAAAACTCACATACATGAAACAGAGTTGCGGAATCGAGTATTCAGTGCATGAACACAGAGGATTCTGCGAGAAAGATAAGGAGGACACAAAATGTTAATCAGAAGTCAGGATAAAACAGCGCTGGTAAAGTTTGAAAACATTGTAGTTAATCTAAAACTCCCAGATTCATTGAATGTTATATGTTGGAGTTTGCAGGATGCACAGAGAAGTGGAGGATATTTTATTTTAGGAAAATATTCCACCAAAGAAAAAGCCATGAAAGTACTGGACATGATTCAGGAAGCCTATGGAGATTCGGAATACACAAAATATGTAATTCCAGAAGTATGTAGGATATTAAGTATGAAGCAAAAAACGGAAGAAAACAAAGCACATGCGGGAGAACTTGGAGAAATGCTCAAAAATGGAATGACGTTCCAGATGCCAGAGGATAGCGAGGTGGAAGCATGAAGTATAAATGCGTGAAAGCGTTCACGTTAGATACATACGATGGTGATGGATTTTACGTTGACGGATACATGGAAATTGAGGTTGGCGAAGTTTACGAAGTAGGAAATGAAAAAATTATTGATGGAGAAATCCATCTTGACGGAGTAAATGTTAACAGATGGATTGAGATATCACAAGAAATACTAAATGAGCATTTTGAAGAGGTGGTTGTATGAGCAGAGTACGAACCAGATTAGAACAATACAAAGCTGAGATAGAAAAGAAATCACAGTATAAGCATGGGCTTCCAGGGAGTGCGCTGGATATTGTGAATACTCTTCTGAATGATTTGGAACAGGACGAGAAAGAAAACGGTTGGATTCCGGTCAGTGAGAGATTGCCAGAACGTGACTGGTGCCTTGCAGTGTTCAGAGAATTGGATACAGGATATCAATTAATACCAAGGGTTGCAGAGTTTATAAATAGACCGGATGATGAACACGCAACGTCTGATGGTTGGCATATTATAGATTTTTTTGAAGGACCGAAAGAATATATAAAATTGTTAAAGTGCGTTGCATGGATGCCACTTCCAGAACCATATAAGTAGAACTAAATGGGATATTGTAAATTAGACTGCCCGGACGGTGAAACACAGTGCTGCATCTGCTGCACTAAACAGGATTCCTGCCAGTGCAGATGTGATGATATGGACAGTTATGAATATGTGGAGGAATGTCCGGATTATGTAAAACAGGAGGATGCTTATGAGATTAATTGATGCTGATAAATTAAAACACGTAATACATTGTGCATATTCTGATGATTTAGATATTCTTGAAAAGATTGACGAACAGCCGACAGTTTTTGATGTGGATAAGGCTGTGGAGCAGTTGGAAACAAGAAAGACAAGAGCTGCTGCATTACAGAAGGAAAATATATCAGAGTATTTCGAGGGTGAAACTGATGCGTTTGAATTTGCACTTAAAATTGTGAAAGGTGGTGGAGTTGAATGAGAGAGATTCTTTTTAAGGCAAAGCGGATTAATAATGGCGAGTGGGTCGAGGGATATTACCTAAGAGATCAATATCACATAGGGGGAAAGGACATTATTTTTTATCGAAAGGATTCAGATCGGTTTACAGTATACACTGATAGAATTGATATAGAAACCCTCTGTCAGTTCACAGTACTTTGTGATAAGAACGGAAACAAAATTTTTGAGAATGACATTTTGATGTGTCATGAAAACCCAGAAGATCTTGTAAAAGTGGCATTTGGAGAATTTGGCGTAAGAAATATTGAGACCGGGTCTATAACAGATAAAGCTATAGGATGGTATTACGAAGTTGTCCCAACAGATGCAATCAGCAGATGCGAACCTTTCTGCTGGCCAATGCCACTGACCAAATATTATATCGACAGGTGCGAAATGGAAGTAGTTGGCAACATTTTCGACAATCCAGAATTGTTACAGGAGGAATCAGATGAGTAAATCAGTATTAGTGATGGACACACCAAAATATTGTGCTTCATGTGCTTTACGCAGCGGAATACTTCACCCATTCTGTAGAGCGAATAGAAGAGATATTACAGATTTGAGCATTAGACCAGATTGGTGTCCATTGAAGCCATTGCCAGATAAAATGAAATTAACAGGAGTGTACGGAAGAGAGTATTTTAAAAGCAATGGGAAGATGCCTAGTTACAAGATTGGTTGGAACGATTGCATTGATGCGATTACAGGAGGAAATTCTGATGATTAATTTAACAGGAAAAAGTGTATTTGTAAGAACACAGGAAGAATATTTGAGTGTTCTGAAAATAGCAAGGTTTCAGGGATTCAAATGGGCGAGAGAAAACCATTTAAACCATATCGAAATTCCATTTCCAAACATATTGAATTTTTGCGACAGTAAGATTGTTACTTACAGCTATGTTGAAAAGATAGTGTATGAAGCATCTGAAATCGTCGAAGATGAAGAAAAAATCAAGGATGCAGTAAACCTTGTCAGATCATTCGCTAAATACCCAGACAGAACAGCATTGACGTATACATTAATTGGATCGTTGAAGCTACTTGCAGATACTGTAGAAAGCCAGATGGAAGAGGTGAAGTAGATGACTGATGAAATTTTCGGTCTTATGGAATGCTTCCCCGGGAGCTACATAAACAGATTTGGGGAAATAATTCTTTCCGAAAAAGGAAACGTATATTTCACAGCAAAGAATTGTACCGATAAAGAAGATATTATCTGCAAGCTACTTGAATGGTGTTCAAGGCCAATGGCAAAAGGAGAGCCGTACAGTTCGCACAAAAGAAATAATGAATGGAGAGAACAACTGATATCAAGCCTTAACAGATATCTGGGTACAAACTTTGACCAAGGGGATATGTACTGGATTTACGATCAACTTGGAAATGCTGTAAATCATAAACTGACATTAAGGTTCATTAGAAGTGATTTCAATATGGCAATTATATATCAAGAAGTAAAAGAGGTGAAGTAGATGGAGAGATTAACAGATTATTCAGACGATGAATGCACATATATCATTGGCGTTGGGAATAAAACTTGCGAAGCATTTTGTAAAAACGAAGTAGATGGATGCAAGAATTGCTATATCCAACAAGTGTTTAAAAAACTTGCTGACTATGAAGACTTGGAAGAGCAGGGCTTGCTTGTGAGATTACCGTGTAAGGTTGGAGATACAATGTATGATATTGTAGGAAAACCTCTTAGAATCGTAGAACGCAAAGTGGATGCTTTTCATATTGATAAAAAAGGCTTTCATTTACAAATTATTAACGGAGTTTTAGAAAAGAAGCAAGAAGCAAAGGTTTATTTTTCTCGTGAAGAAGCTAAAAAGAAGTTGGAGGAGATGAAGAAGAATGATTGATAGTTTAATAGCATTTACATTTGGAATAATATTCGGATTATTTGGCACTATTTTCTTGGTTGCACATTTTGGTGGCAAGCGTAAATAGCAATAAAAAGGCGGTGATGATATGCGTACCAGGCAAAAGTCACTTGTTGATTTTGGCGTATATCCAGAAGACATTAACCGTTTAAAGGATATATGTCAAAAAGCTACGCCAGAGCAGAGACATGATATTTTACACTGCTGCATAAGTTCTTGCCCTCCAGGAATTGAACTTTTGGTGTACGAATCTATTGTAACAAGCAAATCTTATGATCGTATTATGAAGACAAAGTACATACCAGCAAAGCGAGATGATTTCTACGCATACAAGCGCAAGGCGATGGCTATGTTTTATGATACGCTAAGAAAACTAAGAGAAATATAATATTACAATTAATATTAAAATGTGGGGACAAATTTTTCTGCCATGTATGGTAATATAGTATATATCTATGACTATATGCCATATGTGGCAGTTTTTTGTTTGGAGGTGAGAACGTGGGAATGCCAATGGGAAAACCACCCATGTATAAAACGGTGGATGAAATTGAAAAAAAAATCGAAAAATATTTTGAGTATTGTAAAGGATATCCTTTAACTGATAGCAAAGGCAAACAAATGTTTAATAAATTCGGGTCTCCAGTTTTTGTAGACGTTCATCCTCCGACCGTTACAGGACTTGCTCTGGCCCTTGGATTTACAAGCAGACAGGCTCTTTTAAACTATCAAGCAAAACCAGAGTTTGTTGACACGATTACGCGCGCGAAAGCCAGAGTAGAACAGTATGCAGAAGAACGACTGTTTGATCGTGATGGTTCCAATGGTGCTCAGTTTAGTCTTAGAAACAACTTCAAGGGTTGGGACGCTGACAAGAAAAATGATGATTTCGGAGACGGAAAGATTACGATTGTGAACAATATTCCAAGACCGGAGAAACAGGATGGAAAGTAATGCTATCAAGCTGAATGAGATTGTAGCACCGGCATTTTACAATGCGTTTTGGGATATTTTAGATGGCAAACACACTTACTATGATCTGTACGGTGGACGCGGATCCACAAAATCATCTTTTGTAGGCGTCATGATTCCGTTTCAGATGATGCAGGATGCAGAGAATGGCTTAATGTCAAATGCTGTAATCTTTCGGAAAGTCGGTAATACGCTCAGAGAATCTGTGTATGAACAGATCGCATGGGGGATTGATGCGCTTGGAGTAAGTGATTTATGGGCTGACAGTTTAAGTCCTATGCAATATGTGTATAAGCCAACAGGACAAAAGATCATATTCAGAGGACTGGATAAAGCTAAGAAAACAAAGTCCATAAAAGTAAAAAAAGGATATTTCAAGTACCTTTGGTTTGAGGAACTTGATGAGTTTGCCGGAATTGAAGAAATCCGTACAGTTCAACAGTCTGTTCTTCGTGGAGGAAGCAAATTTGAAGTATTTAAGACGTTCAATCCACCGATCAGCCGAAGCAACTGGGCAAACGTGTACGTAGAAGAGCCAAGAGCTGACAGCTACAGGCACAAGAGCGATTATAGATCAGTCCCTATTGAATGGCTTGGACAGCAATTTATTGATGATGCGGAACATTTGAGAAAGACAAATCAGAGAGCTTACGACCATGAATATTTAGGACTTCCGGTTGGACTTGGAACAAATATTTTTGAGCTGTTGGAGATTCGGACAATAACAGATGAAGAGATTCAGAAGTATCAAAGCATTTACCAGGGACAGGACTGGGGGTGGTATCCAGATCCTAAAGCATTTCTCCGTGTAGCTTATGTCCCTAATCAGGAAAAAGTTTTTTTATTAGACGAACTTGGAGGTCCCAAGATAAGAAACAAGGAAATGGCTAACCAGATAAAGAAAAAAGGATATGATGATTATTCAATATCTTGCGGAGTTGATGAAGAAGAAAGTATTATTGACTTTCGAGATGCAGGGCTTCCAGCACGTAGGGCCATTGTTACACCGGGAAGCCGCAAATATACTTTTGAGTGGTTACAGTGCCGAACATTAGTTATTGATCCGGCACGAACGCCTAGAGCATACAAGGAAATTATTAATTATGAGCACGAAGTAGATAGCAATGGAGAAGTTATCGCAGATTATCCAGATGGTAACGATCACTGGATAGATTCTCTCAGGTATGCGACAAGTCCATTGTCGATGAGAAGGGGGCATAGTGCATAATGTGTAAATTTTGTGATGAATTAGCTTCTTGGAAAGAATGCCATGATAATCCAGAATACAAGAAGAACAAATATATATACGGCTGTATGTTGTATATGTACATGAAAGACCGAAAAGGAAGCATTACTTCCAGACCGTTTGACCTTAATTATTGTCCGATGTGCGGAAAGAAGATAGCGACAGGTGACTAAATGGGACTTATAACAACACTAAAAAGGTGGTTTAACATGATTTTCAAAAAACAAGCCGAAGAGGACTTTAATATCCAGGCAGCAGAGTTCCCAGAGATGGAATCGTTGATTAATAAATGTGCAAACATATATCGAGGCGTTCCATACTGGCTAAATGATAAGAATAATATCAAGACGATTAATTTTGCTAAATCCGTGTGTTCCGAGACTGCCAGGCTCGCAACATTGGCGATCGGCATTCAGATTGATGGTTCTGCAAGGGCTACGTGGCTACAGGAACAGATTGACAAGGTATATTTTCAAATCCGGCACTGGGTAGAATATGGCTGTGCCTATGGAACAGTATTTATTAAGACAAACGGTGAGAGCCTTGACGTATTCACTCCGGCAGATGTGATGATTGTGGATTACGACAATCAGGAAATTAAAGGAATCATATTTAAAGATTCTTATACTGTTGGACGGAAATACTACACAAGGCTTGAGTATCATCGTTTTGTCGAGACCACCGTGGACGGAGCGACAACCTATCCGTACTACGTTTCCAACAGAGCCTATGTGTCAAAATCCCCTCAAAGCATCGGCGATAAGATTGACCTTAAACAGACCAAATGGGCTGACCTCATGGCAGACACGCCACCAATTCTCAAGGCAAACGGTGAGAAGCTGGACGGACCTCTGTACGGAGTACTGAGGACACCGCAGGCTAACAATGTGGATATTAGCACACCACTCGGACTTCCGATATTTGCCGAAGCTATCGAAGAGTTAAAAGACCTGGACATTGCATACAGCCGAAATGCAAAAGAAATTCTTGATTCTAAGCGGACTGTTCTAGCAGATGACCGGCTGCTGATGCCAAGTGGCTCGCCTGTTTCCGCTATGACGCCACAGGCAATGGAACACAGATGCTCAGAAATGAGTTTGCCGGATTATGTGAAAAATGTATTCGGACAGGATGAAAAAGAGTTTTATCAAGAAATCAATCCGATTTTAAACACGGATACCCGTATAAGCGGCATAAATGCCCTTTTAAGCCAGTTGGGATATAAGATTGGATTCTCCAACGGATATTTTGTATTTAACGAATCTAGCGGCATTCAGACAGCCACAGGAGTAGAAGCGGAACAACAGAGGACAGTGCAGTTCGTCAAGGATGTAAGGGATAAGTTAGAGTCTTGCCTAGATGAAGTTATTTACGCATTGAACGTCTACGCTGATCTGTACGGACTTGCACCTGTCGGAGCTTATGAAGTCAATTATGATTTTGGAGACATCCTATATGTGCGTGAAAACGACCGTGCAAGATGGTGGCAGTATGTGACCACTGGTAAGGTTCCGGCATGGATGTACTTCGTGAAGTTTGAAGGAATGACGAAAGAAGAAGCTGTGGCAATGCAAAAAGAAGCAGAAAGTACACAAGAAAAAGGATTATTTGATGATGAATAAAAAAAAGAGGGATTTAAATGCGGAAAACAAAACAAGCGGATTATTTGGGGATGAATAGCCTATGAAAATCAATAATCATGTTGGAAATGTACATATAAAATTCGATACAAAGCGGATTGATGCTAATTTGAAAGAAGCTCAAATGAAACTGAATATGCGGATTGTAGCGGACTGCGAGCCTTATGTACCTTTCCAGCAAGGAGCATTGAGAAGTAGCGTAAGATATCCACAGGGAATTGATGGCGGAGAGATTGAATATAATACTCCTTACGCTCATTATCTGTACATGGGTGAGGTATACGGGCCGAATATTACGCTCAAGGATGCACAAGGCAATATTATTGGATGGACATCTCCACCTAAAAAATCACCAACAGGGAGAAGATTACAATATCATACACCAGGGACGTCCGACCATTGGTTTGAGCGTGCTAAGCAGGAACATCTATCTGATTGGGTGCAGCTTGTAAAAGAAACGGCAGGTGGTAAATAATGCTTCCCCCAGAGTATTTCCACGGAAAAGAAAAAAAGATCCTTGCAATTTATCAAGAACTAGAAGATTTTATAATGACGGACATTTCCAGGCGTATTCTCCAGACTGGCGGTATGACCGCCACAGCTGATCGGCTCATTTGGAAGCTCACGCAAATGGGAGAAAGCAGAGTTGCCATTGAACAGAAACTGCAGAAGCTTACAAAAATGACACAGCCAGAGCTTAGACGGATTCTGCGAAATGCCGTGATGACTTCCTGGGACAATGATAAAGATATCCTTTTAGGGATTGATGAGAATATAAGTCCACCATTGGAGAATCCAGAAGTGATAGCGGTGATGGATGCAGAGTTTAAAAAGACATTGGGAGAGCTTAGCAACCTGAGCAGGACAACCATAAATCAATCTCAACGTGATCTAATTAATCTGCTGGACAAAGCCGAAATCCGTGTTGCTTCCGGTGTGCAATCCTACACCACTGCAATTTGTGATGTGTTGGACAATTATGCCAAAAAAGGAATTATGGTGGATTATCCAACAAGCGGTGCAAAAAGAACCCTTGAAGCAGCTGTGAGGTGCTGCGTGGTAACGTCAATGAATCAGACAGCGGCGCAGATCACTAATCAGTATATTGTGCAGGCGAAGACAAATTATGTCCTTGTATCAGCCCATATGGGAGCCAGAACAGCACAGAAAGGACAGCCTCCTTGCGGAGATCATTCATCCTGGCAGGGAAAGCCTTACTCAATAGTTGGATCGGAACCAGGATATCCTAATCTTTTGGAAAACACTGGATATGATATAAGCCCGAAAACCGGACAGGGAACAGTTGTGGATCCGCACGGACTGCATGGGTGGAATTGCAAGCATAGTCACCAACCATGGGCGAAAGGCTTACGGAATCCCTGGGCGGATGAACACAAGATGGATTCTGAAGAAAATAAAAAGATCTATGAAGATACCCAGAAGCAGCGAGCAATGGAGCGTTCTATTAGAGCGACTAAAAGAAAGCTGATAATGAAGAACGAAGAAATCAACTCAGATGATATACCGGATTCCGAAAAAGAAAAACTAAGATCGGAATATGATCGAATGGCGTTTCGGCTGACTGAACAGAATAAGGAGTATAATAAATTCTGTGAGGAAAACAACCTTGCAGCACAATATTACCGAAACAAGGTAGCAGACTTTGGATATAAGCAGCATTCCAGGGCAAATGCAGGGGCAAAAAGATTTATGAGGGCAAAGTGAGGTAGATATGGAAAGATGGGTATATTTTAATCCGAATCCAGCCGGGAATCGTGTAGGCGACTGTGCTGTCCGGGCGATATGCAAGGCGTTAGAACTGGATTGGGAAACGGTATTTACAGGATTAATGGTATATGCTTGCTCGCTATCAGATATGCCAAGCGCTAATTATGTATGGGGATCATATTTGGCAAGGCATGGATATCACAGAAAGCTTGTGGAACAGTCAGAGAGGTATATTTATACAGTCAATGATTTCTGCGCAGATCATCCTACTGGTACATACATTCTTTGCATAGATGGCCATGTGGTGACGGTACAAGATGGCAAATATTACGATACATGGGATTCCGGAAATGAAGTCCCGGTATACTACTGGGAAAAGGAGTAGCTAAATGAGCATACAGGAATTTATTCAATTTTTTCTTTCAGTCTGCGGAGGGGTATCAATTGTTGGAGGGGCAGCAGCTGTAATCCTTAAGTGGATTGCTCCGGCATTCCGACTCAACAAGCGAGTTGAGACACTGGAAGAACATGATAAGCGAGAT